>UEXM01000608.1_pt1 | contig 13222 bp, 26 predicted proteins | sample 1796661 | NCBI WGS metagenome assembly UEXM01 (sample SAMEA4772469, study PRJEB27181) | metagenome | reverse complement strand
TTCTCCACTAGCTTTATCACTTGACCAGGCTCTGAATTTTCGGTCTGAGATAGCGCTGTCTGGTCTACACCACCGCCCCAATTAACTGTAATCGTATTTGCTGCAACTGTGTCCTCAGCCTTGTTGCGAATGCCCCTTGGCTGCATCCTGGCAAAGCACCACTTCATGGTGTCGATCTCTACCCGTCTTCGCTGGACTTCAGCATTCAACGTCTGCTTGTCGAATCCATCGAGTGGCATCCTAGCAAGATCAAACATCTCATCAGCTAGGATCTCTGCACCAATCGCCCTGGCTCGAACGTACATCTCGTGCTGATCTTCATCACGCTGCACAGCCTGAAGTACAGTCACCCAATGCGGCATCGCATCGTTGTGATCGCAAACAGATCTCAAGCTTTTACCCTTGGCCAGTTCATCGCAGACCAGCTGCATCTTTGCCTTAGAAAGTTTACCTGCCATGTTTGAACCTATAAAAAAAACAGCTGCTATTTGCGAGCAGCTGCTTTGTAACCAAATGGAGTTTTTCTTGATGTTGCTGGATGAAAACAAGGGAGACAAGAAATCGTCCAGCATATGAAAATATAACCCCTTTTCTGGACTTTCGGTTAGTACTAATTTTGCTAACTGTTTTAAACCACATCAACATGTCATTTAACCAAGTAATACAATTTGATAAGGGCTTTCTCATAATTGGCCTTCACTGTAGATCGATGGATCCGTAGCATCTTAGCCAGCTTCGACCACTTCGGGCCACGATCTCTAAACGCTGCGCTGTGTGCTGCAGCCCATAGCAAATTTCGGTCTGAGGCGTTTGGCAGCATCAAAACCCAACTAAGCATTCTATCGTACCTGGTAATCTGATCAGCTGTTGCCCTGGGTAAACTTAATCGCATTGACGTTGGTGCATATGCTAACCATTCAGCTTTGATGTCTGGCCAATTAGAAAAGCTTTGCTTGCGTAAAGCTGGCGGTAGTCTTCGCTCAGTCTCAGCTGCTTCGAGCAACCACTCGTGTAATCTTAGCATTGAAATCTCTCCTCTCATCTTCAGACATCTCCATAACTTCCTGCCAAAACTTTCCAACGTCCTGGCGGCTCAAATGTTTTTCTGCGTATCTGTGTAACGGGGAATAACGCGCCCTCTTGCCATCGACTACAGCGCGATAATTTGGGTTCGACATTCTGACCGTTTTTGCCAGCATCGATTGAACATTTTTTTGGGGTATATAAGCTTCTATTTTATTAGTATTTTTATAAGTTGATATAAGCTTAGTATTTATAAGTTTATATAAGCTTATATATAAGCATATATGGCATGCAAAAATTAGCTCTTCCAAACAGCTGTCTATCACCAGCTTATCAACATGGTTTTCCACAGCAATTGTGAGCTGTTTTTTTGTCGCTTCGCCACCCAATTCTATGAGCGCACAAAGTACTAAAAATGCATCATGTGAGATCATCATTACCCCCACTTATCGGATCACAACAATGCACCAATCCTGCATGACATCCATCGTAGTCGCATTCGACCAGGCGCAACGCCATCGCACCTTCAACATGAGCAGCTGCCAGCTGGTACATTGGGATTACACCCTTGCCGTTACATTTTGGACAATTCATATGCCATCATCCTCACCCGTCTTGCCCCACTGCACGAGTGGATCCTCATGCCGTAACTCTGCGCCACTAATTTCACGGGCCCATATGTTAGAGCATCGCATGCAATTATACTCAGCGCGGTTACCCAGAGTTAACGCGAGTTCTGTATCAGCTGACCCACATGCTGGGCATGTTCTGTTGCCAGGGATCATGTCTCACGCCCATAGAATTTAGTCTCCTGGTTAAACAACTTGAACCAGCTGGCTGTATTATCGAACAGATACCAGCAGCAGTTATCTTTGCTGGTAAACTTACTATCTGGAATCCATTTAACCCTGCCAATGCTTACGACCTTTTTGCAGATAGCCATGTATGGCACAGCCTGTAGCGTGTGCATCCAATCGGCATCGATCAGCAGCCAGGTTGGCTTTATCTTTGCCAGGTTATCAATGATCCCATGCATTACTTTTCTATCCCAGGGCGGGTTCGTAATAAAATAACTAGCCTGGGTGCTTGTGATCTTTCGCGCATCTAACTTGATGTCGCTGCTGGTAATACATTTGTGACCGAAAAATTCGAGATGCTGTATGAGCTGCCCTTCCCCTGCACATGGTTCGTCAAAGGTTGAGCCGTATTTTAGGTGCTTATGTAAGGGCTGCACAGCTGCAGCTGGCGTAGGATAATTGTCTCGTGGCCTTCTTGGAAAATCTGATCTCTTACCCATTATTTATACCTTTCAGCGCACAACCAACACGCATCAATTTTTTTGTTATCTGATGTTTCCCTTTCAATGACCACGTAACCCTGACCATCACAGAAACCGCAGGGATCGAGGCTATGATCATCAATCTTTTTAATCGCGAGCTTGTAGCCCATGACGTTTAAAGCGGCTTCAAGATTTTGTATTCTTGGACTAGATTTGCGCGCCCAAACATGAATTGCGTTTTCAGTTAACCCAGCTTTGCTAGCTATTTCTGTTGCATTCAATTTGTTTCTATTGATTAGCCCAATCAGTTGGCGTATCAGCGGATCTCGATTAATTGGGCGGGGTAAACCAAATTTTAATTTAGGCATAACTTTGCCCCAAAAATTCGTGCAAGTAATCGCTTACGTTATCTATTGACCTAGCAACACGGCAATGGCCCCCTGCTTTTTCGATTTCATCAATGACTTCTTTTTGGTTTTTGCTTAGTCTGCCCTTCTCGTTTTTGATTTCAAAAAATACTGGGCCCCAGGGTTTCTCGTAATCCCAATACTTTTTCGGTATGATAACCTCGATGTCAGGCCAGCCAGGGCGCATGCCTAACCTGCGCTGCTTTATGCGGTACCCAATGTGATGCTTGCCTTCATTAGGTGAGTGATGCAGAACAGAATTAGCTGGCAGGGCTACATCCAGGTAGGCAACAATGGCGCAATGGATTTCATATTCCGATTGTGAACTCAAGAATTAAATCCTCCGCATTCAGTGATCCATTTCCGATCAGCAGCATACGGCGCAGCATCTCAAGACTTGGAGCTCTTTTGTATGAAAGTAATTGTGAAACATATGCACGGCTGCAGCCGATTCGCCTTGCAACCTGCTCATGTGATTGGCCTGTGGTAGCCACCCAGTGTTTAAAAGTAACCATAAGTTTTATTAACGCAACTCATAGTTACAATACAACAGTTTATTACTGACAATTACATTTTGTGCAAATTATTATTGATCATGATGTCTAATCATGCTTATTGTGGTAACTGTCAGTTATTAAAGTTTAGACACGGAGGTTACATTGTGAATAATATCTCAAAAGTTAGATTAGATTATGACCGAAAAAACCTAAAAAGTAATTTCGAAAAAAGACATAAAGAGCTTGCTGATTTTCATATATCCATGAAAGACGGCCCCTTCATGAGATACGCGACCATGATCGCCTCAACAACGGCGTCAAATAATAAAAATGAAATGACTGACCCGTGTCGACGATTTTTTAATTCAACACAATTCAGACGCTTTGTTGGAGACAAGTTGATGGAAAATTATATGAACTCAATTTCATTGGGGTCAAACTGTGTTGGCAGCGTTTTCTCGGATTTTACTGACATAGCTACGCCAAAAACAATTCGAGAAATTCTGGCAGATGCACACAATGCAGATTATATATATATTGATGAACAAGCGCGAAAAAAAGAAGTTCGCGCAAATCCCAACGCCAAGTATATTTATTGGCCCACGCCCATTTTTATAAAATCATGGTGCGAAATGATTGAGGAAAAATTAAATGATCTGCATCAATTAAATATTACTAATCTCATGGCAGAAATTAATTCTAAGCCAAAAACGGTACAAGTTGATTATATTGAAACAACAATTTGCGATAATAGTATACACCACCAAACGTGGAAGGGAATTATTAAAAAAGAAATCAATAAAATGGATCTATAGGGAATAATTCCCTAGGGAAAGTTTCCCCTATACACACACAAGGATAAACCATAATGTTTCAGGTCGATGACAAAATGAGAAAACTTAATGAGGGAGTGCTATTATGCAAAATGTCATTAGCCTGTCGCATTTCAAAAATAAGGAATGTAGACTAATGGATAAACTCAAAAGAGCGCGAGAATCTTCAGGAGTTTCTGTGAACGAAATAGCTAAAAAATTAGGTATGGCTCCAGCTGCCTATCGCAGGTACGAAAGGGGAGAAGTCTACCCTAAAATAAACATTTGCAGAGATATTTGTAAGATAATTGGCAAGACTATTGGCGAGGTATTTGACGAAGATCACGAGGCACCAGCCCAGGTTGATTTAAGTTATCGTGCTCGCCCTGGCCAAACGCTTTATATCAAAGTTGAAGTGGATGAAAATGGCGGCCTTGTTATGCCAGAAAAGGAGAGCCTAAAAATCATCAACGGCGATTAGTTACACAAATTTAACTGACAATTACAAATTAATTAGCCACATTACGTGGCTATTTTTTTTGCGCACATTTGACACTGAGAGTTATATTAAGTTAACTATCTGTTAACTATTATAACTGGTGGTGAAAAATGATAGACGATTTTGAACAAGATGGCCCAGAGTGGCGTAATAGATTTGATGCTTTTCAACATCACTCGCCCAGCGCATCTATAAGACCTAATGACATTGAGTTTTTTGATAAGTTAGTAGCACGGCCAAATAAGATCTGGTCACCAGCTGGCTGCGCAATGCGAGCGGGATCCGCTGCTCACCAATACGTGGAAGATATTATTGTAAAGGGTGAGGACGTAGGTGAGGCTATGCGTCATGCCCATTCATATCTCGATGAACACAAGCCTCTTGAGCACTTCCCAGATGATCAGACTAAATTCGATATAATTCGGAACCTCGATTATAAATCAGACGTGACCGAAAATGAGGGGGGTGTATTTGACCTTACCCTGGAGCATTTACTATTAGGAACTAAAGAGGCCACACAAGGCGAAAACCTCATTGAGGCTGGCAACTGGGCATCAGTTGAAATGCCTGGCCTCATACTGCCTTATATTGGCCAGCTGGACATAAAGACACGCGCTGTAGTGGAGATGAAGACACAATGGCCGACCATTGATACTGGCGGCAAATCTAAGCGCGGATTTAAAATCAATTCATTACCTGCGAAACCAAAAGCGCAGCATGTGGAACAATGCGCATTGTATTGGGCCTGGATGCGCAAGAGCTCAGAAAGTGTACCGATAAGATTAGTCTACGCTAACTGTAAAGGCTATCGCGTTTTTAAATCAGAGGATTGCGAGGAGCTGGCACCAGCCAGGTTAAACGATGCATTAGAACATTTGAGAGTTGTAGCCCAGACCCGCGAGAAAATGATGGAGCGCAGCAATTCGGTAAAAGAAATCTTTGAGCTTGTGCAACTTGATATGTCGCATTGGATGTGGCGCGACAAAACCCCCGAATATAAAAACTTGGCCAAGCAAAGTTGGGAGACATGAAGATCATATTTTTAGGCGGGTCAATAACCGCCACAAAGCGAAAGTCTTTTTTTAAAAGGCTCAAAAGGTGGATGAAAGAAAGGAGACGAAATGCGTTTAAAATTATATCCAAATGAACCAGGCTGGAAGGGAACTTTAACCAGCAAAGAAGCAGCTGAAAGAAAAATCAGCACACGCGCCCGTGACATCAATAAAGTTTTACAGGCCCTTGAAGAATCGCCTGAAGGACTAACAGCTGATGAAATAGCGTTTAAGTATGGTGAGATCTTCAATAAGTTTCGCCCACGTTGTTCTGAATTAAAAAATAAAAACTTAATTGAGCCAACGGGCGAGCGCCGCAAAACATTCACGGGTGGCAATCAAGACGTGTTGAGGTTGTGCCATGACTGAACTTTCACTGTGGGATAAATTGTCAGATATTAATTGTGCAGCGCACGTAGAGAAAAAGGGAAAGTTTAACTACCTATCCTGGGCATGGGCCTGGGCAGCGTTAAAGAAAGCCTGTCCAGACGCTACGTTTGAGAAACATTTTTTTGGAGATCTACCCTACTGCATCGATGCACAAGGCTATGCCTATGTAAAAGTTAGCGTAACCTGCCAAGGCCAAACAGCGACAGAGGTTTACCCCGTTACAAACCACTCAAATCAATCGGTGAAGAATCCAGATTCGTTCGAAGTCAATACATCTCTGCAGCGCGGGCTGACAAAGTGCATGGCCTATCACGGCCTGGGCCATTACATCTATGCGGGCGAGGATCTGCCGCCAGATGCTGAGATAAACAAGCCGCCGCCCCAGGTTCCAGACCCACCTAAAAAAGTAGATCCACCTGCACCAGCTGTTGAGGTTCAGACGGCTCAGACCGAAAATTTAGAACCAGATTTTTTAATTACCTGGGCTGACCAGCAGATTGCAGGGATGGCTGTGCATAAGCATTTGGGACAACTTTTGACTTGGAAACAAACCTCAAAAATTACCCTTCAACAATTAAAAGAAAACCAGCCAGAAAAATATAGTGAAGTCGTAAATGAATATCAAAAACGTAAATTAAACTTACAAGGAGTAAATTAAATGGACACTGAGCGATACAAAGATGTTTTTAGTTTTAACTTACATAAAAATCATGATCGTTTTTCTGACGGACAACCGCTCAGAGGTGGGACACCACAATTTGGGAACGGGAACATAACAATCCATGCACCGTTAAACCCTGGGGTATATAAGGTCGGCGCATGGCAATACCAAGATGGCAACATCTCAGTCACTTTGCAGATTGATTTGCAAAAAGAAGGAGCTGCAGCAATGCCCGCGCAAATTAGTATGAATAGAAAATCAGCAGCGCCAGCTGCTCCACAGGGGGTAGAGAATGACAACATCGACCAAGACTTCGACTAAGGGAGGAGCTCTGCTCACTATTCGACAAGCAGCTGAAGCTTTGTTTGGCGAGGGCGCAACCAAGACAGATGAAAATCGGTTATATCGCATGATTAAAACTGAGCAGATTACAGCAACAGTTTTAGGCACCCGCAAATTTATTCCACAATGGCAATTGGAAAAACTTGTGAAACGACAGGAACCAATTAACGTGGTGAATTTAAATGACTGATGCCGTAGTCGAGCTTCTCAGCAAGAGTATTGAAATTGTGCAAGAGCGTAATAAAACGCATGGTAATTATCTTGAGAACTTTCAGCACACAGCTGATTTGTGGTCGGCCTATTTGCAAACACCAATAGCCCCTGCACAAGTCGGCGTATTAATGGCGCTGTTAAAGTTCTCCAGGGAAAATTGTGGTTCGTCAGATCCAGATCATTTTCGGGATGCTGTAGGTTATTGTGCCCTAGCTGGTGCTGTTGCGGGCGAGGGGGAATAATTCCCCTTTAACCTATTTTGCTTATTGCCTAAAGTTTATTTTTTTTTGGGAGATAAAAATGGATGTCTTACAAGATCACGTAAAGGCAATAGCAGATGATTTTATGAATGAAATTCAACCTATTTCCGAAAGGTATATTCGTAAATTGCAAACGATGGATGAATATAGAGCACTCAACGATTTATGCGAGAAGGTAGGATATGACCACGAAACTTATACAATTGCACAAGAAAACAAGTGGCGCTTCTACAAAATTTTAGGAGAACTTCTTAACGGACGATATTATAATTGTTTTCATTATACTTGGGATAGCCAACACCGAATGGTTGAACAAGATTCAAATGGCAATTACCTTGATGGCGAGCGCGATGAAATTGATTGGTCATATATAGATTGGACAGTACATCAAGATAATAAATAAAGGTTAGGGGGAATAATCCCCCCCCCTCACTAACCAAAGATTGCTGTAAATTTATCAGCGTCTTCTTTTTGATCTTTTCTTTCTTTCTTAATCCAATGCTTGTATTGACGGTACGTAAAATCTGTTGACGCATGGCCCATCACTTCGGCAATCTTGCCCCAGTTCTCTCCGTATAATTTGATAAGCATACTTGCGAAGAAATGCCTGGCATCATGCCAACGGATTCTGTCGATACCCACAGCATCACATGCCTGGTGCATAATTCTATTACGCCAATTATTTGAGGATGCTTGCCAGGAGCCAACAGCTGTTGGAAAAACCAAGTCATCAGGATTTGAGAATTGAGATTTTAATTTCCACTCAGTCAATAACTTTAAAATAGTACCACTGATTGGCACATATCGCCTTCCATCAAAATCATCTGCTTTTCTGAGAAGCTTACCTTTAGTTGGGCCAGCATCAACTATACCGCCTTTATCAATAATACGCACAGCCGTGAGAACAGTTATTTCTTGATTAATTAAATCAACATCCCGCCAGCGCAAAGAAGCTTGCTCACCAAACCTTAAACCTGTTTGAAAAGCAAACGTAAGGATCGTGCCATAGCAGCGATACTGAACTGGCTTTAAAGGTTGGTTGTGACCGATTTTACCATGTTGATTTTGTCGAACAATTTCGCGGGCTTTATTTATTTTCTCATCTTCATAAATCATATGGTCGCACATTTTTTTTACAACAGCTGGATCAAATGGATTCTTGCGGGGCGCGTTACGCACTGCCTCTTCCGACAGGCCATGCTTTTTCTTTTGAAGAACAACAGACACGGCACTATTGTCTCCGACCTCGGCAGCATTTTTTGCATTCACTGGGATCCAATTTTTTGCCCGCGCAAGCTCCAACACTTTTTCAAGTTGTTTGATCTTTCGGCTGCGAGTGTCGTAGGCAAGTTTACCATAAACTTCATCAAGCACTGTTTGTATTTGGCGGTGGTTTAAATCGGCGCATTTAATATGGCCAATGTGATTACCCCAATCTTCAGTATTTTGAATGTATGGCACCGCTGTTGTGTGACCAATCGCGCCATCAGTTTTGCGGCGCTTAATTGACTCCACCAACAATTCAATGGCCATACCAATTGTACCTGATCGTGAGGAGCTGGCACCGCCATCAAAAATTTGAGCTGCATTCACTTCAGCTGCATACTCCTCAGCCTCCGCGCGCGTTTCAAAATATTTCTTCTCACCCTTGGGGCCAATCTTGGCAACTGACTTTGGCCTGGTATCGACCAACCAATGTGCCCAACCTTTTTGTTTTGCTGTGTTGTCTATTCTTGGAACTACGTTTTTGATTTTCATTTTAATTCTCCCTATGCTTCCAGTCGGTGCTCCATGTGTCATCCAATATGGCGTTGAGTCTTGCTTCCCTTTTATCGAGGGCTTTTAACATTTGCTCTGAACGCCACGTTCCTTTTTTCGAAACCCATTCACCAAGCTGAACTTTTTCCCGAAGCTCGATGTTTCGTGCAAGGTCATTTTCAAAAGATTTTCTTGTGAACTTATCCATTTTAATTCTCCCTATGCTGCTGCTTTAAAAATAATTATGTTGTCTTCCATTGGTGCCGCATCGCGTTCTGCAATGCGCGCCAACTTCCAGGCTGCGATCTCTTCTGCTATCTCAGCAATTGTTCCCAACTTCGGATCTGCATATCCATCTGTGTCTTTTGCTTTTGTCTCAACACGGGCTCGAAATGCATCAAGATCTTCGCCACGTTTTTTTTGTGCATTATGATTGACGGCAATGTTAACGCTGTCAGCTGAATCAAAACCCCAGGCATCCATCACGGCAATTCCGCGCAACATATGAATGCGAGGTTTTACATAAGCAGCTGCGAACTCATCGTCCTCAAACAAGCCATCCAAGAAACCAAACATCTTGGCAATGCGACATTTCCAATCCTCGGAGTTTACTTTCCAGTAATCGCCTGAGCTGCCGATTGCGATGTGGTTAAAGTTCTCAACCAAATACTCAAGATAATCGAAGTCTTCGTGAAGATGCCAAACTGGAACCAATCGCTCTGTATCGATGCCAGAGCCAATCGCCTCAGAAATCATGCGGCGGTTATCTGAAGTATCGCCATCGATCACATCAGGAATAATTGCAACAGCCTGGGGGCAGCGATTTAAAACACCAGCTGCCCAATCAAAGTAGCCATCTAAATATGCAGCATCGTCTGCAATCGAAACACCATTTTTAAATGCAGTGAATGCACCGTTGTCTAAAAAGAAGATCTCATCTTGGCCAACCAACTTAATAGCCTGGTCAACTTGCTTGCCAATCTTGTTGGTGCCAGGTCGTGCATACCAGTATGATGCCAAGAACGATCCACCCGCTAATGCCTCGATGGCTGGGCGGCCATTGTGCTTGCCGTTGATTGGTAATCCGTGAACTACATTGTTGGTTGTCATTTTAACTCTCCGTTGTTTTTATAACTGTAAATAACATAACGTAACTAACAGCTACATTATAGGTACTCACAGTTATATTGTCAACGGATGACCCACGGTTTCTACAACCTAGGTCAAAGAAAAACGCGTCTAGAGAAAGTCTAGACGCGCTTATAATTTTTTTGGGGAAAGCTTGTAACCGTTGGTGAGCTTGGCAGGGGCAGAAGGATTTGAACCCTCGACCTACGGTTTTGGAGAGCAACTTGATACTTATATAATGAGTAGCATCTGTCATCATATCCATTATAGCCCCGTTTTCCACCAATTTAATATCATCATCTGTAACAGTGTTTCACATGTTTCATATCTAGCATAATCATTTACGGCTAGTGTACAGCTAGAATATGAGACTAGAGAAAGGGATTAGATATATATTTAATGGGAAAAGGTCAAGTAACAGTTAGCTACATTTTAGGAAAAATAAACGGCAGTCTCTGAAACTTTAAAAGCATACCAGAGGACGCCGCAAATCGCCGTGACCAGAACGGCAAAAATTGTTTGCACAATTTTGGGAATCATTTTTTAGGTGCCATCGACCTATCGCCAAACCAAAACGCAACTGATGCGCCCAGCATAAACACAACGGCATTTTCAATTTCTATTTTGCCAACATCTGTGGCGTTGAAATAAATTGCGCCCGTCAATCCAATTAATGAGAATGTCAAAATCGGTCTGACAAGCCTCAGCAGATTTGTGCACCACTTCGATGGTTTACCAGCTGATGCGTCATGCGCGTATGCAGCCATTCTCATATCAGCAGCTGCTGAGATCTCAGCAATGGCCAGCTCGTTCTCGCGCTCTTCTGTTCGGAGCTCTGCATCCAGGCGGTGCATCTCCATTGTGCGTTCGTGATCTTTTTGGTTTTTCTTTTCTTGCTGCATGTTATCAAAAATAGAAAAGCCTTTTGATATGACACTGCCAAGTAAACCTGATGCGCCGCCCGTGGCTATGGTTAAAATTGTATCCAGCATTACCAGCTTCTCCTTCTGCCTAAATCGACATGAACAAATGATTTGTAATTAATTCCAAACCCAGTGAACCCAACTTGCCTGGCAAGATCTATCAGCTGAGATTTATCGTGACCTGCTAGAGGGAGATCCGCAGCAATCCCCAGGCGGTGACATGATCGAACAGCTCCCCCAACTCTGGCATTGTGATACGCTGATCTATAGCAGCTGCTCAATTTAAGAGGTCGGCCTAATCGGTGGCGCAATTCATCCAGGCGTTGTATTAGATCCTCACTAATCAGCAGCTCGCCCGTGCCCTTACAGGCCAGCTCACTTGGCTTAAAAAACTTACCCCGCCAATCGGCGGGGCTTATGTCATCATAATGAGAATATAATTTTGCAGTCATTTAATCACCGATGGTCGGATGCTTACTATTGTGCATGTCGCGCAAATGTTGAACCTCAATTGCCAACATATCGGTTCGTGTTTTTAATTCTGCAAATTGCGAGTGCCGCATCCTCTCGTTGTCTGGAGAAAGCATTTGCGAGAGCACCCCCGTCTTTTGATTATTGACTGAGACCGAATTTTCTAATTTGTCCACCCGTATATCACCTGAGCGCAAGCGCGTTTCGTAGTCAGATTTCATTTCATTTAATTGTTCAATGACGTTGGCAAGTTTCTGCTTTACAATAACTGCCGCTGAAACGACTGAGAGCAACATTCCAACAGCCGTCAAGATAAGACGAATATCTAAATCCATTACTAAGGCTTCGGAAAATCAGACTTAACTTTGTTAACTAAAATTTTCATCGCATCAGCGTCATCTCCGCCCTTCCACAAGGCATCAAGCTGATCGCCGATTGGTGGATAAGCGTCTACCCTTTTTCTTTGATAAGAATTGTTATCATACGTAGTTTGTAATTCTTTTTGTTTAGCGAGTATATCTGCTTCCGATATGGGAGTAGTTCCGTTATGCCATGTAATTTTTTTTATATCATCTGCATCAACAGAAACTTCTGCCTTAGGATTTATCGCTAATATAGATTTTGTTATATCTGTCATCCCGCAATCTCCATTAATGTAATTGACGATACTGATCTCGAATGATTTGCGTTATCGCCGTCATTGCCACTTCTATTTAAATATAGGGTTGTTGATTCAGCACCTCTTCTCCAATAAAGCGCGTAGGCAATTTCTGACGTAGACGAAGGAGAGTGAAGAAACGTGCCAGTAAAATTATTTAAATCAATAGTGTTATTATTTTCAGTTAAATTACCAGAAGAACCAAGCATTCGACTACCAGCAGAATCAGCAATAAACGAGCTTACACTGCCACCTATAAAAAGTTGGATTACACCATAATGACTGGCTGTTCCTCCAATATTAGTATTGAAATTAATCAACACTTTGTTGCTCGTGGATGAACACGTTAAACTTGCCGTCATTCCAGAAATTGCACTCGGAGTTGCACTTGTCGTTGACGTTGTATCTTTTTTTACTGTTTGAATAACTTGCAGAACTTTGCCACCACCAGCGACACCAGCCACGGATGAAATTAAAGACGGAGATACTTGTGTAACACTCATGATGAAGGCTCCTCTGGCCAAGTAATCGGATTTAATACTGTTGTGTCATTTAATGTACTCGGCATATCGCGTAGTGCTTTCCGATATGCTTTCCACTCGTCAGATAACGTAAGATCAGAAGTAGCTCGCCAATCTGTACCAGCTAGTTTTAAATTGCGTTCTTCACGTAACTCTGAAAATGCTCTTGCCGACGCTCCGTCAGCCCATGATTTTTCTTCAGCATCGCGTTCAGCATTTTCATCGTCCGTAAAATCAACTTTAATTCCGTCAACAATTTTATGTCTACTCATGCGTTTGCCCTCTTATAAAGTTTAAATTCTCCAGAAGCGATATTGCCAGAACTATA
>UEXM01002431.1_pt1 | contig 13225 bp, 14 predicted proteins | sample 1796661 | NCBI WGS metagenome assembly UEXM01 (sample SAMEA4772469, study PRJEB27181) | metagenome | reverse complement strand
TCTCAAATTTATTGTTTGACATGTTTACACGTGCTCCTTTGTATAGTCGATTTGTACTTATAAGTGTTTGTATTTACTGTAAAGCGGTAGAAACGGTGCTGTAACTGGTGTGAAAAGGTGTATTTTGACTATTTTTTGATCTTCAGATCAAATTTTTCTAAAAATTCTTCAGTTGAAGGGTGTTCAATGTTGTCCGGTCTATCTATGTCTTTGGGTTTGAACCAATCTTTGGGGATAACACGGTGGAATCGAACATCCTTGTAGTCCTCCAAACAACGCTTGGTTTGATTCATCCAATTGCCGTAGAAAGTGGCCTGATCATTAGGCTTTTTGTAGTTACGAGTGCCTCCAAAAACATTGTTTAGTCTGAATGTTGTGTTCTTGTTATCGTCTTTGAGTCCTTGGTAATCAAACCCTAATATGTATATTTCTTTGAATCCATGATCACATGCAAGTTTCAGTGCTGTAGGACCACTGCTCCATCCCAGACTGGGTTTGGACCAAGTCACATGATCTAGTAATTTTTGTGCCTTGTTGTATTGGCCATTGAAGTTGGAGTACACTTTGTTGTTTACAACATAATCCGTCTCTGCGATCTCCAGCATCATCTTGGGATCTACTGCCACCAACCAGTGTGGTTGATGTGTCCTATAAACGGCATTGCAGGCGTACACTGTGCCTTTCTCCTTGAGATCGTTGATATCGATGCCCCTACGGGACTCACCGTTACCCAGTACGAATGCTGTTTGTGACATTATAACTCTAAGTTATCGTCTTGGGCAGGTTGTCCGTACATCTTTTGGACGAATACTGCCTCTTCCTTCTGTTGTGCATCGTGTGCCTCTGATGCCAACCTCATAGAGTTGATTTGTTTGAGTGTTAATCTCGTTTTCCTTGTGTCTTCTGAATCTAGAATTGAAATATCGTTCTCAGGCTCGTATGTTTTGTCCTGTTCAAAGCCATCTGCGCCGTATGTGAAGAATTCATTCAGTTTCATAAACGTATTTAATCCTTATACCTGTCCGCCGCCACCTGTACCACCCGGTGTCTGTCCGCCCGGTGTTGTTCCCGGCTGTCCTGGCTGTACTCCGCCCGGTTCAGGTGCATCTGCATCTGCTGTTGGCTCTTCGAATTGGTCTAGGTCACTTGATATACCCGACTGTGTGACACCGCCACCCCTCAGTTCATTTGATTTGCTCTGTTTCTTCTGTGGCACGTTGTTCTCTTCCGCCCATAGTTCAGCGTTCCTTGCCATTTCTTCCTCAGAAAGGCCTAGATATCTTTTCAGTGCAAACCTCTTACTCATGTAAGGCAGATCCGCCACTGCTGTGAATGTGTTTACTCTGCTTTGGTCCATCTCCGTCTGTCTGTACTGTGCGAAGTTCTGTGGTGGGTTGAGTTTTATCTCGAACATTCCGTTGTCTATGTTGTAGCCTTTGTTCTTGACCCATAATTTGAATTCAGCATCAAAAGTTTCTGCCAACATTGACTGTAATCTAGCACAATACTTGTTGAATCTTAATTCTTGGATGTATGCTGTACCTACCCTACCGTCATTGTACTGCTGTCCACCATCTTCCGCACCTGTTGGCAAGTAAGAACTCGGAATTCTCAAACCTCTGAACAGTTTGTTTGTGAAGAATCTCAAGTCATCTATCTCACCAAGGTTTGTACCGCCCGGTAACGTGTCAACCTTAGAACCTCTACCCTCTGCTGTCTGTGGGAAGAAGTAATCTTCGTTTATACTCATTGGGTTGTATGTTGCATCAATGAAGTTTGCTCCACCTGATGCACTTGGAATCCTTCTTTGGTTGATCTCGTTTTTGACTCTCTCAACGAACTGCATCGCCAAGTGTGTAGGCATGTTACCCACGTCTATGTAGAACACCCTTCTTTCAGGTGCTCTCTGTACCCTGTAGATGATGATTGCGTCCTCTAATAATTCTTTCTGTTTGTAAACTTTGAAAACTTGTTCTAAAACTGACTGTCCAAATGGGAATAGGTTGTCTAAACCATCTGACATAGACATATGAATCACGTGTTCCGCATTGATGTTGTACGCATTCATTGTCTTGTAGAATCTTCCACCTGCGTTTCCACCGGCAAAGCCTGACATGTTGTTGGTTGCACCTGCGTTTGCATAACTTGAACCGTATGCCGCTGTACCACCACCAGTTGTTCCACCGCCACCGTATGTTTGGTTGGGTGTGATCTGTGTTGCTGACAATCTTTGTAGGTTAGGGTTTATATCTCTTATCACATACTGTTCAGGTTTCTTTCCCTCTGACTCATTTACGACGATCCTGTCAACTTTTGCGTTGTCTATGTACAACCATTTGTTTGTTTCTGGATCTCTCACGAAGAAACAGTCTCCGTACTTCAGTGCGTTCCTGAATATTCTGAAAATTCTTTTGTTGAACTTGTTTGACTTTGTCCATTGTTGCAGTGCTTTCTTGAGAAGTTTAACTTCATGCTCAGTGGTCTCGTCTTTGAACACAAGGTCAAATGGAGTCTCGTTCTCTGTGTTCTTCTGTGTTGAAAACTCTGCTAGGATGTCCAGTGCCGCATTGATCTCCGAGTCCGAATCCATCTGGTCATACTGGAAGTATCTCTGTATCCTGTTGGGGTGTCCCGTGTACACGTCCGGCAAGTAAGAACTGTAGTTCCTCTTGGCGAAGTTGGGCACTTTCTCACCTGATATCGGTGAAAGGTTAGCGTCTTTAAAATATTTTTTCCAAGCCATACTATATTATACTAGACTTCCGTCCATGTTTGCAAGATTATTATTCATGTTTTTGGTATTCTTTTCTGTCATAGCACCTATCGTCACTAGCATATTTAAGTGGTTTGCTGTTTTTTCGGTCAAGGCTATGAGTTGTTCTGTGTTTGCGTTAAGTTTTGTCATATTCATGGCAGTGGTATTGTTGGTGATCGTGTCACCCGCAGTGGTGTTTGAGTTTGTGTTGTTGTTGGTCGTTGACGTTGTCGCCATGGACGCAACTGCGGATGCCAACTGCTTGGCAAGTTCACCCACGTTCCTCTCGGGCAGAACCATCTCTGATCCGTGCAGTGTCGCACGTGTTCCCGAACCAAACTCTTGGAATCCTGTAGTTCCGAAATTGGCAGAAACCCCCGGCCCGGTTAAATCATCACCTATGTCAAATGCCTCGGGTGGGTTCAGGAGTCTATTTGTTGCGGTTTTCAACATCATCGCGAGTGCTTCTGTTTTGTCTGTGTCTCCGTCGACGAACTTCGCTAACGCGGCACCACCGAGACTGTCGTTGTCGAGTATCAATCCCTTCATAAGATTTAGATTCACGCTCTGCAGTTCGGCCTGCATCAGGTTAAACTGCTCTGGCAACGAAACCAGTGCTCTGGTTGATTTATTGACCTCATCCAATGCATCCGCGGATCTTTTTGCAAATTCTTTTTCATCGGCCTGTACCCCCGCCATCTGCACACTAGTATTCAAGAACTCCGCGGCTATGCTGTTGCCCAAAAGTGCCGCATTTGCTATATCGGAACCGCCCTGTAATCCCGTAGTACCTATTTCTTTGAACACACCATCGAGACGTAACAGTTCTTCTTCTGTGAACTTGCTCGTCCTTGTTGTGAATCCCAGCAGTGCATCTTCGAACTTACCGTTCGCGAATACCGACAAACCCACGGCCACATCTCCGATGGGGTTTCTCAATGCTATGAATTCCTTTGCGGCCTGCTGTGCTGAGGCGGGAAGCAGGTTCATGGCCGCGAGCACCCTTTTTTGTTGCTCCTCGGTCATCTGCGCCAACTTAGCCTGGAATATTCCATCTGCCGCCAGTTGCTTGTTTCTCTTGTCTATGTCTTGTACACTTTCTCCCGTCAGCCTACTCAAGGTTGTCAGATTCTTTGCATAGTCTTTTGTTCTCACAGCCAAGGCTTCAAAGTCCAATCGGCCTGCCTGGCCTCTCGCCCTTTCTAATTCTATGAATGTAGTAAGGAAGCCGTTGACTTCTTCCATCGTGAGACCAAAGCCCGACAACTCTGTCATGGTCAAATCCCTCAGCTTTCTGGTCATCCCTACTATCTGTGGTATGCCTGCGTTGACGCTACCAAAAAGTTTAGCCAGTGTTGAAGTGTTGTTCTGTATAAGTTCCTGGAACTGCATCAATGGCATTCCTGATGTGTAGGCGGCCTGTCCCATGGTCACTATCGAACTGCCAAAGGTTGCACCCGACTGGGCCAGACCCTTGAACATCTGCGTCTGGTCATCCAACTCCTTGCCAAATTTCTTCAATAAAGGCCCAATGCCCGGTATGTCCTCCAGTCCGGCGTCAAATGCATCCTGGAATGTTCTTATGTGGTTTGACGTCTTGGCAAATTCGATACCTGTGTTCACCACCGCCGCCGCAGTCGAAAAGAAAAACTTACCGATGTCTATGAGGATTTTTTTGAAACTGAAGACACCCTGTGATGCTCTCTTGGTCTCTTCACTGTGTTTCTTGATGATTCCTATGTTGTCGTCTATGACCTCGTTTTGTTCCTTGCCCAATAGATTATTTTCCTCGAGGTGATCTCGTAATTTCTCGTTACGCTTGATCAATTCATCCACTACTTTTTTTTGTTTCTTCTGGTTATCGGTATTTTTGATCAGAGCCTTGCTAGTGCCCGTAAGGGCTTCCCTGATCTTGGTGATGTCTTTACCAGCACCTTCCAGTATCCTTCTTAGTTCGTCATCGATTTCTGCCATACGGTTTTAAATCCTGTCATTTTGTACGCACATAAATATATTGACACACATACGCAACTAGTGTATATTTATAGGATATAAAAATGACAGATAATACTAACCCATTAGGCAAGTACTACAGGCAACCACAGATCTATGTGAAACTGCCCAGCAATGGAAAGTACTATTCACCCGATGTCTTTATCCCAACCGAGACGGGGGAGATACCGATACTGCCAATGACCGCAAAAGACGAGTTGGCATTCAAAACACCAGACGCAATGATGAACGGACAGTCGACTGTGGACGTCATCAAGTCGTGCGTGCCGGCCTTTAAGAATCCATGGAAAATGGTCAACTACGACACCGACACACTTTTACTTGCGATCAGGATAGCAACTTATGGTGAAACGATGGACATCAACTTCGCGGTGCCGGTCACAAACGAATCGACATCCACAACAGTGAATCTACCAGCACTACTAGAAACAGTATCAAAAATAGATCCTCAAGATCACGCAACTACCAAATCCGGTTTTAAGATCAGGATACAACCACTTACCTATGACAAATTAAGTAAGATACAGATTGCACAGTTCGAACAACAGAAAATCTACACAAACGTGGTTGATAGTGGACTCACTGAGGACCAGAAGACACAGAGATTTGCAGAGAGTTATAAGAAAATGCAGAATATTAATGTTGAGTTGTTGATTGAGTCGATAGCAGAAATAACAACACCCGAAGATCAGACAGTGTCAGATGGAAAACAGATATTTGACTTTATTGCCAATTGTGATACCAAGATTACGAGGGAGATAGAGAATGTCTTGAATGACCTGAGATCGCAGTGTTCGATAAAGCCTTTGCAATTAAAAGCCACAGAAGATCAGATAAAAAAGGGTGTGCCGGCCTCGTATGAGGTACCTGTCACATTTGATACCGCAAATTTTTTCGGATAGCCTTACTTTCAAAGTCGGATTCTGACATTATAATATATCTTAAAGAATTTGAAAGTGCTTCAAAAAATCTCAAACTAGAAATATTGAAATTATGTTGGTTTATGCGTGGAGGAATGCCGTGGCAAGAGGCCTTGAATTTGTCACCGGAGGAAAGACAGATAGTGTCGCAGTTGGTAAAAGAGAACATGGAAACAACCAAGAAAACAGGTCAACCTTTCTTCTAGAATATAGTATACTATTATGGTATCGAAAAATGCTGATAATTAACACTTACATATGTCCGAAAAAGACCTAGTCAAAGAACTCAAAGCCGAAATAGTAGAAATCACAAAAGACCGTGATGATGCCTTGGCCAAAGTCAAGTCCAAGGAGAGCCGGATGAAGCAGGTGTTGATCAAACTGGAACACGCCACACAGGACGTGCAGACAGTGGGCCACAAGATAGGTGAACAGAACAAGCAGATAGCGGATCTGGAGGCCAAGTTGGATACCAAGGATAAACTACTGGACGAAGCACTGCAAAAGATCAAGGACATACATGACGACTCGACCGAAAAAACAGACACCCACCGAGACGATAAAGAATTGGATTAAGGATTTTGTCACAAAACCAAATCCCGTATTCGGTGACCTACCGCCATGTCCATTCGCACAGAAGGCCATGGTGGATGGCAAGGTAAAATTTTTAGAGCTGGACGGCATCGGCGAGTTCGGTACAATATTCACACACATCTGGGATTTCGACTTCGACAAGAAGGACGTGTTGGTGATCATAGCGGAACCCGACCAGTACACCGCCCGGGAGACAGTGGACATCGCCCATAAGTTGAACCAGGCGTTCATGCCACGTGACGTTGTGATCCTGGAGGATCATCCCAAAATAAAAGAAAAGGTCAAGACGGTGAAACTCAACAACGGTCACTACATCTTGTTCCTGGCACAGAGACTGAGCAAACTCAACAGGTATTCTGATATGCTGGAGAACGGACCTTACTATCGGAATTGGTCTAGGACTTATCTGCGATCAGTGAAAGGTTTCCGAGATCCCGCAAAGACTCGATCCTAGAGTCACGCTTACACAACCTGCGATACTGACGCTTGTTGGTGCTCCACTCCGTGCCGGTCCACCACTCGAACCCCCGGTAGTTGGCCTTGTACTCCGATGATGCCTCGTATCCCGATCCCATGTAGAAGTGACTGACGTAGTTGTTGGCGGCCCACTCGATCTCCATGTCCAGGGTGATGTCACTTATGGGCACTGTGTTGGCGTGTATGACAGATTCCAGGCCCGCCAGGTCCTTGCTGTCGTATGTGTCGATGGTGCTGTAGTGCTCGTCCTCGTACCTGTAACGCTTCTGCTTGGTGAAGCCCAGGATGTTGTCCGCGGTGCCGGTGTAGAATATCATGAACTGGTCACGGGCATGGTAGTGCCCGAACGGGTCGTAGTCCGCGCCAAATTTTTTCCTCTCCATGTACTGCTGGTATATGTGTGGCAGTCCCAACAGTTTCACCATCTCCGAGGCGTCGATTATTTTCACGCCGATCTCGTGGCCCTTGTACAGGTGTTGCTTGTATCTTGGTCTGTAAAGGTCCAGGTTTATGCGTGTGCTACGTGATTGGTAGAACACCTCACGGTCAATGACCGGGTGGTCCAGCGCCAGCCATCCCCGCTCCAGAGCCTCGTGTTCCTCGTCCGCGTCCACTATGGCCATGGGTCGGCATATCACGAGATCCTGTTGTTCCTGTTTGCCCATGGTGTGGTCGAAGAGTAGTTCCATTGTGTGATATTTAAGGTGCTGTCAGAGACGGCTTACGCCATCTGAAACTTCGCTTACGCTCGTTTCTTTTTTAACTTACGCAGTTGTAAAACAAAATGACGCATATGCGTCGTCTGTGGTAGATGAGCAGTCACAATTCGGCTATTTCTAGCCGAACCGACTTGAACCCTGTGGTGAGTTCGCAGTCACTATACATCGCTACCGGAGTTGGGCGGTTGTGCTGTACCCATTTGCTCATTCATTACAACGCGAGCCCGTCAAACCCTTGCATAATAGTTCTTGGCGGACCTGGGGATTAACTTTTTCTAAGAGCCCCATCATTTTTTGCTGTGTGCATCTAAGGATTCACCTGTCGCTTGTTAGCCGCATTTCCTTGCTCACTGGTTGCGATGCTATGTTTGCCTGTTGGAAATTTTTAAGAAATTGTAGTTTGCCTATCGCACTTGTTTATACGAGTTTTATTTCTAGGTCAATCTTTTTGGCTTTAAATACCACGATGCATTGGACATACCAAGGAAATGAAATTACCACCATACCTGAAGATGTTGTGGGATATGTGTATCTCATTACAAACACAACCAACGGTCGGAAGTACATTGGAAAAAAATTAGCAAGATTCAAAAGATCTAGGCCTCCTCTCAAAGGCAGGAAGAACAAGCGTAGGTACAAGGTGGATTCGGATTGGCAGGACTACTACGGATCAAGCGATGACCTAACCATGGATGTCAATAAACTTGGTAAAGACAAATTCACGAGGGAGATACTTTTCTACTGCAAGTCCAAGGCAGAACTATCATACGTGGAAGCACGTGAGCAATTCTCACGCAAGGTTCTGGAAACCAATGATTACTATAACGGCCACATCCGTGTCAGGGTGCATGGCAAGGGAATCCTCAAGTCGTAAAAAAAACCCCCGACTATTGCTAGCCGGAGGCTTTGGGTTTTGCAAAATCCAATGATTGATTACGCCGCCGTTTTGGCCGCGTTCTTAACTTCCTGAATTTCTTTTCTTCTTGCTTTGATCAGTTTAGATAATTCTGCTAGGGCCTTTCTGGCTCTTGTTGCAGAGGCTTTTACACCCTTATCAACAAACTTCCCATTCTCTTCTGAGTAAGTCTGAATTGCTGTCATTATAGCGTCATGTGTTTCATTTGACATATTAATTGTCCTTCCTTTATTATCGTACGATTAACATTAATTAACGTCAGTGTAATTAAAGCACGTAAGAAGTGGTTTTGTCAACATAAAAATTAAACAATTATGTCAACATCATTGGCATAGTTGGTAAAACCATTTTCTTTTACAACTTTCAATACAGAATTTACTCTGCTTACCAATTCGTCCTTGTGGGAGATCAGGAAAATATTTTTCTTCTGCGTCCTGCTCATGTCTTTGAGCACTGCCATCGAACTTTCAACTCCTGATATGTCCATGCCTGCGTCCACCAGTTCGTCGATGAACAACAAGTTGATCTGTTGATAAAGGCTTTCCCATACATCTCTGAATGCCCAACTCAGACTTAATATTAATCTGTTTCTTTCACCCCTTGACAAGTTGTCAAAATCCAGTTCTCTGCCCAGTTCCTCGATACGCACACTTAGATCTGATTGGAAAGTCACCGTGTGCGGCAGTTTCACTTTGCCCAAGAAGTATGCCAGACGCTGATTCAAGTATGTCAAGTTCTGTTCTATGATTCTTGTTCTTATGAACGAATCCTTTGCCGTCAACAGTTTATACAAGAACTCTTGATGTCTGTGTAGATCCTCCAGCTCGTTGGCCTTTTCATAATCTACTTCTTGTATTGCGGATTTCTTCATCTCCGCTATCTGTTCTGCGTAGGTGTCTTCTTTCTTCTCTGTCTGTTCCAACTGTCGTATGAGATCCTGTAACGATCCCTTGTGATTGTATGCCTCGTCTATGGTGTCATAGTACGTGTCTGGCACTTGCCCTAGGTCTCCCACTTCGTCGATGCCTTTTTGTATTTCTGCAAGATCGCCTTGTAATTTTGTAACGTATTCTGTTGATTCTGTAAGTTGTGTTTTTAGTTTTCCAACCAAGAGTTCATGCTTGTCGTCGTGCAGTGATTGTTCACATGTGGGACATTTTTGTTGTTTAGTGTATTCTAGATCTGCTTGGGTTTTGGTCACCGTGCTTTCGGCCTTGGTCAACGAATCCTCATGGTACGCCCTCTCTTTCTGCAGACTTCTTAATGCAGTCTGCATCTCGGCGTGTTTCTGTAATTTCTTGTGTTTGGCTATCTCTATCTCGCTGTCCACCTTCTCCAATTCCGCAATCGCCTCTTGGAAACTTTTTACATCATCTTGTTTTTGTTTGGTCCAAGCGTTTGATCTTATCTGTAGGCTTTCTATGGACTCCTGTATCTTTTCGTTCGATGCAACCCTGGCATCGATCTTTAATTTTTCTTCGGTCAGCATCTGTTTTGTGGCCTTTTGTTTTTCCTTCAACAGATCTGCTTTCTGTGATAGAAGTGTTATGCCAAGCAACTGTTCGATTATCTCTCTTTGTTCTGCTTGTTTGGTTGACAGGAACGGTTGTGTGTATGTGTTCAGGGCAATTATGTTTTTGAACATGGAGTGTGTCATGCCCATCAACTTGTTTATTTCCACCTGTGTTTCTCTGTTCTCGCCTTGTGCTTCGTTGCTCTCTGTTTTTTGTTCTATGTCGTTGGCATAGAATCTAAATATTTGCGGTTTACGTCCTCTCTCGATTGTGTAGGTTATTCCATTTTTCACAAACTTGACACCAACCAACATACCTTTCTCGTTGGTCTTGTTTACAAGATTGTCTCTTCTGATGTTTGTCAGTGCTTCACCAAAGAACACATAACTTAATGCGTTTATGATCGTGGTCTTACCAGTACCATTTCTAGCACCAGCGTCGTCACCACCTAGGTCCATGTTCTCACCGATCACCAACACAAGGCTTTTGTTAGAGAAATCTATGGCCTGGGCCTGATTGCCCACACTCATGAAGTTTTTTACTGTGAGTTCTTTAATCGTTAGCAAGTTGTTTCCTCTTCCATTCGTTATATCCTTTCAGCCACTCTTCTTGGGTCACGGGTTTTGCAAGTTGATCCAGAAGTGATTGTTTGGTTACTGGTTCCTCGAGTTCTCCTTTCAAAACTTTAATCAATTTCTTTTTACTAATTCGTGACATCTAGATCGTTGTAAATTGCTGTTAACACGTTCTTGTCATAGACTTCCGAGTCCACGCCCTGTAACTGTTTGATAACGATTTGATCCACGCTGTCAAACTTCTGCACTTCAACTAGTGGTTGCTGTGCGTTGTCCACCTGTTCTGGAATCAGTTGTAGTTCCCTCAGTTGATACTTGTCTATGAATGTTTCCCTGACGAAGTTTGCTTCTTCGTAACTGATTTTTATGTCTAATGTTACCCTCACGTACATCTTGGGTTTCAGGTACTTGTCCGGATCCTCTAACAGTTCCGAGACTTTTATTGTGATGTATCTTGGCATTTGGGGCCAGTTGACATATTTAGGTTCCTGCCCATACTCGATGATCATCATGCCCCTGTCATCATCCCATGCATCTGCATAGTTGTGCGGGAAAGCGTTGCCCATGTATGTCACATTTTTCATAATCTGTCTTTTATGGAAGTGTCCTGAGAACACTTTCTCACAACCTGCGAAATGATCTGTCTGTATTCCGCCAACATCTGGCATCTCGACCATTGCGTTCATTTTGAAGTAAGGCAATTCGAAATGTCCAAACACGTATTTCTGTTTCATCTTTTCAATTTTTTTCCATTCGTCTCCTACAACCCACGGTATGATTGCAACATCGTCTTCCACCAACCATTCATTGACAATGTGTATGTTTGGAATGTTCCTGATGTATTCCATTGAATTGATCTCTCTTTTGTCTCTGTAATACAGGTCATGGTTTCCCATGATCACATAAACTTTTTCAAATGCCGCACCCAGTCGTTCCATGTTGGAAACTGTGTAGTTCATTGTGCTAACGTTTGTGGCTGATCTGTGATGGTGCCAGTCGCCTAGGAATATACAGGTCTCGCAACCTTCTGCCTTGGCCTGTGCTATGAACCATTTTACGAACTCCTCACAGTCGTCGTTGTGTATGCGACTGTTGCCCTTGAGACCAAAGTGTATGTCCGTGAAACAGGCTACCTTCTTAAAAAACATGTGTTACCATTTCTTCTTAACGATTGGTTTATGATCGGTCATGTCTATCTTGTTCTTAAACTTGACGTCATCAAAATCCTCAGAATCCAGTTTGCCCTTCTTCTTCAAGGTCTTGTTCAGTTTTGCTAGAGTTGTTTTGTTTACTTGCATGACGTCGCCGTGTGCTGTCTTCATTCTCTTCTGGTATGACGGTCCTGCAGTTTCATTCTCATTCTGCCTTGTGAAACTTGGCATCATGCCGTTGAACTCCAATAGGTCGTCTCTGATTGCTTGATTCTTTTTTTCTATGTTTAGGATCCTAGTGAAACTGTTTGTGATCGCCGCCGTGTAGTATGCGAACGGGTTGTCTGACTTTGATTCATCAAACTGTAGCCCGATCTGACTCAACTGCATCAACGCCTGTGATTGCATCTCGTCATTGTATGTGTAGCCTCTCCAGTTTGCCCTTGTGCCATACCTCTCGCAGAGTTTCATGTACATCATGGCCAGTTGGTTTGTCATCTTGCCGTGATCCACTGAGAAGTGTCCGTTGTTCATGCCACCCACCCAGTGTGATTTGCCAACGCAAATCAATTTGTCTTTTTGGTCAAAACGATAGTGTTGGAAAGGTGGGAAGTTGACCTTGCTGTGATGGTCCGCCGTGGTCTTGGGATTCTTCTTCCTCTCGTCGTCCATGGGCACGTGATCGAACATCATGACCCTGAACACCAGATCCGTCTTCTCTATTTTCCTCGGACTCACTGTGTAGTCCACTAATTTTATCTTCTTGAGTCCTGCCGCTTTGGCCTCTTCCCACGCTTCCTGTGTGAGCCTCTTGGCCTTGGCCTTTCTGGCCTGTGCCACCGCACTGGTGTTGACCTTCTTGAGGTTAGGCACTATGAGGTCAAACTGTGAATCCTCGGGTGCGACGTATGAACAGTAGGTGTTCTTGCTGGCGTGTATCTGTGCCAGTAGGTCTCTGTTGTTCAGGTACTTGACTCTCTTCATAAATTCCTTCTCTTTATATTAATGTGAATGACCACAAACAGGTCTGTTGAATCGTGTCGTATGGTGAATTAAGTGCGCCTAGATTAATGCCTATAAATATAGTTAAAGTATACGAAATTTTACAAAGGAAATCAACCAATAAGATGGCATTTGGAGAAATAGGAAAAATAGTCAAGAACGTGGGAGGGGGCATACTCAACCGTACCCTGGGCAGGCTCCTGGGTGCTGGTATTTCAACAGACTCGCGAATAGTACGAGCCAGAGCAAAATGGTCCGGACGTTCGGACAAGACTGACTGGCGTGTGAGACTTGCAGTTCCAGAAGGTCCACTGACGCAGTTTTTTGATTTTGCAAACAATCCTATATTGCAACCCTTGGTCGCATCGCAAGGCATATTTTGGCCTCTGACACCCACAATGCAGATAGCACACCAGGCGGCTTACAATGCATTGGACCAGGTGCACAGTAATTTTCCACACCAGGCTTACCAAAACTCGCAGATAGATTCTTTAAACATAATCGGAGAATTTCCAGTTCAAAACAGTGAAGATGCCAAGCACTGGGTGGCCACAGTTAATTTCCTAAGGACTGCAACCAAGATGTTCTT
>UEXM01002425.1_pt1 | contig 13253 bp, 19 predicted proteins | sample 1796661 | NCBI WGS metagenome assembly UEXM01 (sample SAMEA4772469, study PRJEB27181) | metagenome | reverse complement strand
TAAGTGTACTTCCTTTGGAAATAAGTGAGTTTTTGTGTAAAATTATTATTCTCATGCAGAGAGTAAGTAGGTTTTAGGTCAGTTTTTGTGTAATTAGCGATAATGATAAGACTTCTATCTTCAAAATCCCAAAGTAAATCGAGAGTTTTTGTGTAATGATTGCATAATTTACACCATAATTTATCATCAAATGAATCCATTGGGGTATTATCTTCACAAAAACTCCCACACTTTACACAAAAACGGCTTGATAACGACATTCAAAATGCCTCCATTCCTAAAGACTCCATATAATCAAAGAATATGTGCATTTCTACAACTGCTCTTTGATAATTTAACTCGCATCTTGAACCTTTACTATGATTAAACTTCCATTTCTTGTATAATTGGTGTGTATTAATCGTTTTTTCCATTCTCTTTCCTTTCGGATAATTAGTCTTTTTAACACCTTTTTGAGAACCTATACATTTATTCCAAGAGTTATTTCCTGAATTAAATCTTTCAACTTGGGGAGTTTTGTATTCTAACTTATTTCTATTAGACCATGCAAACTCTAACCATGATTCCATCTGTAAATCGAATAAATTATCCCAATATTTTCTACAAACTCTGTAAGTCATTTAGAATCCTCCTGAATTGATGAAATCTCTTTCTTTTCTAAGTTCTTTGAGCCTCTTTCTAAATCCTCTTTCAGACCTAGTATCAAAAGACCTTATTTTAACGCTCTGAGGGTCGTCTAAAGGGCGAGAATGTAAAGTTAGTCTCATTGTAGCCTGTCTAGGTTTGTAAGTCGCATAAGGCTTCCTTTTCGGGGTAACAACTTCGATAGTAATATGTGAATTATTCATATTCATTCAAAACAACCCCATTTCAGCCCATGTATCTACAAATCGTTTATTCCCGTAAGAATCGTATGCTAATTCATATCCGTTCTGAATCGCTAAATCTTCCAATTTACCCATCATAAAACTAGGAACTTCTACCCATTCGGTATTTACGTCAGGCTCTACAACTACTTTTTGCTGTTTCTTAGCCTTAGAAGCCTTCTTAGAGGCCTTCTTTGACTTCTTGTGCGTAGTTGTGAAGTCTCGGTAAAAATTGTCCATAGAAAACGGGTTATATTGACTTGAATGAACTTGACGACTATTAGCAGGATGATTTCTTTTCTTAGAAATGAAATTAGACCTGATTCTTCCTCCCTTAGAAATTGTGTATTGTTTGTAAGGAATTGCTGAGAATACATCAGAGAACTCAAATCCTGATTGTTCTAGGTGAGTTTTTGTGGAAGCCCATACTACATGGTTTTCTACAGTCCTTCCAATAACCAAAGGATTTCGACCATTAGTAAGCAAGTGTACTTCATCAGGAGATTTATTCGTTTCAACCCATGCAATAGACATTGAACCTTGAATATTTTCTATCATCCACTTTGGAGACTTGTGACTTAGTGCAGCGTTTATTGCTTCCGTATCTACATCGTGTAAACGGTTGATTTTTAGTTTGTTGAATATATGTGTATCATTAGACAATACTCCATTATGTGTCAATGTGATACCATGTCCGATAACAGGATGATTGTTACCATTATTCTTTGTTGAACCTTGAGTTGTAAACCTAGTATGTAGTAAAACATATTCTGTATGACTACCCTTTGCCTTAGATAGCATTTGTGAGCATTCTGAAGCCTCTCTAGCAGCCTTTTGACTAATCGGCTTATCAGCGTCAGCCCAACCTATAACAACGCCCGCAGCGTGTGTTCCTCTATCCTCTAAAGAACACCAAAGGTTGTTGATGAAGGTCAGAGGAGTTTCCCCCTCTGAACCTCTGTAGAATCCACCTATTCCGCACATACTTAGCACCATCCTGAGAAGTTGCCGTCAGTCCTTGCTAGAACTGATAATCTGTTAGTACGACCACCAGTGTATTTCGTAGCAAGTTCTGTAACTCTTGCAGTCATCCAATCTTCGGTAGTGTTTCTGATGTTTAGGAAGTTGCACATTGACTCGATTGTTACAGGCTGTTGCGAAAGTTCCATGTTTCTTGAACGGTGGTTTTCATTCATAGCAGCAGATACAATTGAGTTCAAGATTTTAACCCATTGTTCGATTTTTGCACCTGATAGAGTGTAGCCACATTGACGGAACTCGATAACTCCATGCATGATATATTTGGTTGTGTTTACAGATGATGTTCTACCTGTATGTGTTGCAGATAAACAGTAGGAATTAGTGTTAGTTCCTGTATGACTGTTTACTTGACGGTTGTTAGGTGAAATTGCATCCATCACGTTTTGGAAATGTTCGTAAACTCTAACTACTCTGTTCATAACTTCTAATTTCTTTGATTCAGACATTCTGTTGAATCTTACGTTCTCATCTAGTCCTAGTGTGATGTGAGTTCCGCAGGAACGGTCTACAGTTGCTCCTCTTCTCTTTAGTTGTGTAGTTAATCTCTTCATTTCTCTTACTCCTGCTACTCCCTTTAATGGTCTTGAAATAATCTCTACATTTCCTTTTGTGTGTTCTGTTGCTGATGCTCCGGTTAAAGACCCGTCTCTCTCTGCTTTCCATCCTGTAGCCAATCCTTGACCATGATAGCCTGAGTAACCATCAAAGGTACTCCCTACAGCCTCTACAGCCTCTCTTACTTCCGCTATTGTTACGTTTAATACTTCTAATTCAACTCCTATTTTTATACTCATAATTTCATGCCTCCTTGTAGTCCCGTTGTGTTCTTACAAAGTGAGGGAGAGTGCATCCCCTTATCAATGTTAGTGAGTTTTTGTGAAATTATATGGTTCTATAAGCGTTTTTTGATGAAACCTATAACTTTCTCTTTAGCGGTCTTTTTCTTTCTAGGAATACGCTTAGGAAGTTCTACAGGATTCATAGGCTGTAATGTTGCATCCTCTAAATTAAAATGAATAAATGAATATGGTTTAGACCTAACTGTTTCATCAGAACTTTGGAAATCTATACCCCATCTTTTTGTTAAATTATCAGCATCAACAGGTAACATTCTGAATAACATAACTCTCGATAAATTAGCATCTAACCATCTATTTGTTAGAGGTCTTTGAGAGATAAAATGAGGGAGGATATTTTTGGCTCTACCTTGAACTGATAATCTCTTCAAAGATGGTGGAACTCTTGTAGGACTAATTACTATTGAAGCCTCATCTAAAACAAAAGTAAAAGTTGCTTTAGGTTCTGAATCTGCTAAGTTGAAAATATGATTAACTATTTGTGAAATATCATATTCTAAAATCTTAGTATCAAACTCCTCATAATCTGGATAATACAAAGAGACTCTTTCATCATTAATATTGTTACAAAAACTCTCTAAATCTTTTATTGGGTCTACCAATAAATCATAATCTCCTTTCTGAATCTTAGGGTCAATAATTACAAATCTATGATGTTCGCCAAATGTTTTTGAATCTAATATTGCCTGTCTCAAAGTGCTTAATACAGCAGTCGTTTTACCGCTTCCGCTAGTACCGGCCCATAATACTCCTAATCTCTTCTTATTCGGTTTGTATAGTGTCTCTACGGTCATTTTGCTCATGTTGCACCCTCCTTCGTCTTAGTGCCTTCATGGGATTCTTCAAGAAACTTCCTATATTTCTGAAAAACATCTTCCTTCTTGTTTTATCACTATTTCTAGCAACATAGGTAACAGGAGGGACATAAGCAGCCGACATTACTGTAGCCCAAACTAATGTAGGATTTAGATTGATAGAAATACCGTTTTCATCCATTAAATGCTGAGTTGCTCCGGTCATGGCTTCATAATCTGTAGGATGCCTTGTTACGCTCCATTCTTCATGTCCTGTAACTCCTCTACCCCAATGTGTTAAACCTCTATCTATTCCCATAAAACCCCAATTAATCAACTGAGTTTGAGTTGCTCTTTGAGCAGCCGACATTCCCGCCACATCTCCTGCGGCTAATGCTCTAATTGGTTTAGGAATAGTTGGCATAATAGCATCTAATTCTTCATCAGATAACCATGAAATATCTGAGAATTGGTCAGTTTTTGTGTAATCCTCTTCCTCAACTTTTTCATTTAGGTTAGTTTTTGTGTAATCCTCTTCCTCAACTTTTTCATTTTTAGGCAGTTTTTGTGTAACCGTTTCAGAGTTTTTCTTGAAATGTTTGTAAACTGCTGCCCTTGATTTTCCTTGTCCTTCACCATGTCCATAGGTATCAAAGGTTGATTGATATTTACCTTCATCCGTTGGATGCTTTTCTGCTCTACCCATCTATTCTTCCTCTTCTTTAACTCTAAAAGCGATTACTACATCATCATTTTGGTACACTATGTTAAACTTCTTTTCTTCGTTTATTTCATCTTCTTTATTCATTTTAATTCCTCCACTTTTCTATCAAACATTCCACCAACTTGACTCATCATTAATTTAGTTACTAATGGGTTTTTCATAACCGCTTCTACAGCGTTAGCCAGTGAATGCTTTGGACTATTTGTTTCAGTTCTTGATTCTACATAAGTTACACAAAATTGACCTAATCCTCCAAATAAAAGAGTAGAATTAATTGCTCCTAAATCCTCTCTATATTCTGCTAAAGTATCAAGAAAACTCTTCATATCCGCAAAACCGTTCATTATTACATCGTCTAATTTTTCCCAAAGAAGTTCATCATCCTTCCAATCCATGTGTCTACTTCCACAAAAACTCAGTTCATAAAACTTGATGTGGATAATTTGCATACCAATCAGTCAATAAATCACCGAATATTGCAGGTTTGTCTACTCCCCATAACCGCTTAGTACTGTCTCCTGCGGGTTTTATTGTGAAAGAATGTGGAGCAAATATATTCATCAATTCCATATTATTCCTCATTCTTGCTTCTCCTGCTGAATAAGGTCTGCGAATAGTAGTAGACATTTCTGTTTGATTTGCATGAGTTTCACAAAAACTGAACAAACCGTTAGGATAATCACCTTTCAAAAATAATGAAGCCGAACCTCTATAGACAGTTTTTGTGTAATCATCCTCTGTTTTTACAGAATAGACTCCTGACATCAGGAGTGCTAATTCACCACGTTCCTCTAATTCCCATTGTCCTAAATTATGAGGAGAAGGTAAAGGTCTTGTAGGAATATTAGTGAGTTTTTGTGTAGGAAATATTACTCCATCAGTAGCCACGCTTAGAGCCTCAAAATCGTTTAGCCTAGCCAACTCCCCTATTCTTGCTCTTGTCGCTCCTGTAATGGTCGCAGCATAGCAAGGATTCCATAATTTTCCGGTTTTACCTCCAATGGCTTGAATTGTTTTTCCATAAGTTGAGTTCAACATAATTTTCGCTAAATCATATTCTACAGAACCTTTCTCACTATTCATTTTTATTTCATAATGATTTTCAATAAATGGTGCAAAAGGTCTTTTCTTTTCATCTTCTAAAAAGAAACAATGAGTACCATAATGAATTGAAGTATGAGGCCACTTTATCGCCTCTGCTATTTCATCAGCAGTAAACCATCCTCTAACTAATCTAGGAGTAACAATAGTTCCTGTTCTACTCATTTGAGCCAAAGGATGAATCGGTAAATCTGGACTAAATAAAATCTGTATTTCACAAAAACCCACCTCAAACGGTTTTCTAACTTTCATCCAATCTAACCAATCATCTTGATTATCACCAACAAACCACGCTCCTTTACGGTCTGATAAGTCGGGTAAATGGTGCATAACATAAGGATAGGCACTTGCTAAGTCTATGCCTTGAGTATCAGGATGATAACCCGCACCAACGGTTTCAAACCAACCTCCTCGATAACTAGATTGAGCAGCCTGTAAAATAAATCTAGTATTAGGCAACTTTCTCATATCATTTATGGTTGGTATTTTACAAGTATCTAGTAGATTTCTTTGAGCCACATTTGCCAAAGAATATGGCTCAATAAATCTAATATTATTTTCAACATAATTTGTTCTTTGTCGCCTCGCTAATTCTCCTGCTAAAACTGCATCAACTATAGCATATTTATCAATATCTTCTCGGTAATAATCTCTGTATTCTTTTTCATCGAATCTTGAAGCATCCAAAATACTTCCATCAAAACATTTTTCGATTTTAGATTTATTCAGATATTTTTTAGCAGCGTTATTCAATCTCATCTTTCCATAAAATTGAGAAATATCCCACCATTTACAAGTTCCTAATTTGGCTTTTCCTCTCCTCCAATTAACCGGATTGAAAGTCAAACTTTTACCTTCTAAATATGACAATTTAATCATCCTGCCTTTTACTACAGGAGTATAATTTCCTGTATCTGCATTTATGGTTACTTTGTTATTTCCTATTTCACCCTCAGTAGTTTTTGAAGCCGTTAAATCCCACATAACTTTAGGATGTAACATTCTCAAAACTGCTTGAGCATCAAACTTTAGATTCCAAAAGAAATACTCTAAACAAACATAACCCGCCTTACCTGATTTTCTCCATCTTCTACAATGTTTATTATCATATAATATCTGTATTAAATGATTAAAAGTTGCACATTCCCATACACCTTTTTCCGTACTGAATAACCATAATTTTCCTTCAATAGTTTCTGTATCTGCACCAATCATATTCCAAGTATGAATACTCTTCTTTGCAGGTACTTTTCTCTTTTGATATTTGATTTCGGGTAGTTCGGATAGGGGTAGGCCTAAACCTCCGTTAGAAGCCCGTCTATTGACGACTAATATTGGTTCATTGGACTCCGCCACTTCCATATCCACTCATCTCCTCATATGCATCTCTCCAATCTTCCCAATTACCATACATCATGTCATAATAGTCTGCTTCCGCCATAGCCTCATATTCAGCATCCGACAAATCTCTACCCAATTCTTCTGCTCTATTTCCGGGTGCTTCCGCGCCTTGTTCTACTAATCTCTCTCTACTCAATGCGAGATTATCAGCAGTTCTTCTATCTAACCTTGTAGGTAATGCTCTAGCAGCAGCCAACCTAGTCTGATTACCTGTTGCTCTAGCCAATCTTATCTCAGCCTCCCTCCTTCTTCTAGTATAGAGATTTGCTACTTCTATAGCCCGTTGTGTACCACTTCTAGCGATAGTTCCTCTAGCATCAAATCGTCCTCCAACTCTGACCTGCAAGGCAGGTGCAGCCCCTCTACTCAAAGCCCTTCTACTAACACTTGTTCTAACACTCCTAGAAGGAGTAGTTTCACCCGCTAACCATCTTCTAACAGTTCTAGGAGTTCTTCCGTAAAATCTAGCCGTTTCTGCTACCGAAGTGTCCTCTACTAGATACTCTACTCTAGCCCTAAAAAGACGTTCGCTAGTATCACGTTCTACCATAAATAACAACCAATCCCGAAACTCACGCCCAACAGCGAAAGTAACCTAGCGAGTATTAACTGCTCTCTTAACCTTGCGTTCTCCATAGCAATTCTTTGTTCTCTTTTTGAGACTGCTACAGCAGCCCCAATTGAACCAATTACCGTAATTAATGCTGTTACAAAATCACTCTTCTGAGCCATCCTTTTCACCATACATCAATAGATTTACATTTGCCTCATTCACTATTTGATAAATACGTCTTTTAGTAACTCTGAACATTTCCGATAATTCAGGGACTTTCCAATCTCCTGAATCATACATTTCAACAATCTTTTTCTTTTCTTTTTGATTTAATCGGCTATACCGCTTTTGACGCATGAAACTTATCGGACAAGAATCTATTAATTAACCATCCGTTTTCACAAAAACTCACTAACTGAAAAATATGACTTCTTCATTTACACAAAAACTCAGTAGTTTAACAAAATAAAAAGCATAATAAGGGAGTTTTTGTGCAACCGATAATCATGTCAAACGTACTAAGCCCCGTAGTCGCAGGTGCAGGACTCGCTTTCAGTTTGTTATTCCTTATGGCTTTAGCAAACGGAGCAACAGCACTTGTGTTCGGAACATCAGTAGAAGATTATGTCAACAGTAAAATGCCCGCAGGAGGCTCACAATAATGCTTCCTGTACCTAATTTCAGCCTTTATTCATGGCTCGAATATGTACTTCTTGCAGGTGGAGTAGTAATAGGATTCAACCTATTTACCGCACCAATGAAGCAAGTCGAAAACTTCGTAGCAGGATTGAGGAAATAAGGAAGTGATTTAGATGACAGTAACATACTATCAATTAAACAAATCAACTTCTTCTATTCCTACAACCGCAGGAACTTCTCAATATGTAGATGGTTTCTACGGTGTTAATGGAACTCTTGAATATCTTATTGGTGAAATTGACTTAACTCTAGGTGGTACGGAAGCACGTACTACTGACTTATCTGCTTTAATCAAATCAATGAAAATTACCATTAACGGTGATATTATTCACGATTGGATTAGCGGTTCTGCTCCAGAAGCAGGTTCAGCAATTGCAGGTAGATATGGATATTTCATTAATGCAATAGGAGGCCGTTCTCTAACTGCTCCTAGTGCTACAGGTGCTTCCGGTGCTGTTGCATACATAGCAATACCAATTGGCTACGTTCTAAACACACCAACACCTAGATTCGAGATTACTACAGAGTTCTATGATGCTAACCTAGTTTTAGGTGCATCAGCGACTATCACATCAGGTTCTATGACATGGTGGGCTAGATTCAATTCTGCAACACAAAGAAGTACTAGAGTTATCTCAGCAACTTCCTATGCTTTTGCAGGTTCTAACATTGATGAACAAGTAGTCGTAAGAGTTCCTCAAACAACCCTTTCAGGTGCAACAGTTTTAGGATGTCTAATACAGAATGATTCAGAGGCTAATGAATATTCATCAAATGGTATTCGTCAACTTGCTCTGAGTCAATTCTCAATGCCTATAGATTTGCATAAGTGGGCTTCTAATGAATTAGATAACGGAGTAGTTTATTCTAACCCTGTTGCATCTTCTAATTCTCAGACATACCACGCAGGTAGAGCAGGAATATTATTCGTACCTTTGTACGCTTTAGAAGCACGTGATTTGACTTGGATTATCGGCAGTTCTGCTGCTACTACAAGGTTCTTCCATCCGGTTCTAACTGCTCCTCTAAATGCTACCAAAGAGAGTCGCCCAACTCAGACTCAAGCAGCAATTGGTAACGTCAATAAGACTGTTATCCAAATGACTGAATCAGGGACAGGAATATAATCAGTTTCACCATGCCTCTGAGGAGGTTGCTAGGGCTGCAACTCTAGCAATCTTCTCAACCCATGCGTGAGTTTTTGTGAAGTGAAAATATGCCCGTAGTAAAAGTATCAGGAGGTTACAAGGTTCGTTCCTATGTAACAGGTAAATTGTTGAAACGTAAATACAAGACTAAAGCGGCTGCTCAACGTGCTGCTAGTACATCGAAGCGTAGAAGCAAAAGGAAGCGTTCTACAGGCTCTAGGAGAGCAAGGAAAGGGGGATATTAGATGAAAGATACAGAAGTATTAATTTTTATTCTAGTTGTAGGATTTTTGATATTGAGAGATTAAGGGAGTTTTTGTGAAATGCGTAGTTCAAGATTCTTTTCAAACGGTTCAAGAACCCCTACCGCGAAGATGTGGACTAGGGCTTTGAAGAAGGCTAGAAAACAGAAGAGAGATAGGTGGTTGTAATGGCCAAAAAGAAAGAGTGGACTCCTTATTGGGATTATATGAAAATTGATTTTGAAACCTCCGATATTTCTATGAAAACAAGAGAGAAAAATGCTCTTAACTTTTTTAGGTCACAAAACCCTAATAGAAAATATAAAACTACTCAATTAAAAAACTCTAAAGGTTTTAGATTATGGAGGAAATAATATGGCTAGAGTATCAAATGTAGATTTAACAACCGACACACAATATGTTGATTTAACAGGTTCAGGAAAACTAATGATTAGAGTTTCAGGTGATAACGATGTACGCTTAGGATTCGACCAATATTCTCTCGATAATAAACCGTATTTTACGCTAGATGCAGGTACTACCTATATCTTCGACCAACCTTACCCGTTTGTGGGTCAAAACTGCTTTGTAAGGGCTGATTCAGGCACTTCCTCTATTCAAGTTATGATTACAGGCGGAGGGATTGAATGAGTAGTCCAATTAGACCTCCATTAACAGTAACAGAAGTGGACGGTACACCTACCGGAAGACCAATCAATAAACTGGTTGTTTCAAATGGAACACTATCAATCTCTGGTACAACCGCAACTATTGTCACGGGAGCAGGGGGTGGCGGTGGAAGTGGAACTGTTACATCAGTAGGATTAACTGAAACTGGTTCAGCATTAACAATTACTGGTTCGCCTATAACTACTAGCGGTACAATTAACATAGCCGGAGCAGGTAGTTCAAGTCAAGTTATTCGAGGCGATTTATCTTTAGGAACTTTCACTAGTGGTACTGTAACAAGTGTAGGTTCTTCTCAAGCATTTATCTCAATTTCAAATCCAACAAGTACGCCGAGTATTTCAATCGGAAACGCTTCCGGTATTGCTACCGGTGTTTTAACAGCATCAGATTGGACTACTTTCAATAACAAACAAAGTTCTCTGACATTAACTACTACAGGCAGTTCAGGCGCAGCCACATTAGTGGGTTCAACTCTAAACATTCCTCAATATTCTGGTGGTGGTGGTGGCGGTACTATTGGCGGTTCAATCGCAAGTACACAAGTTGCTAGAGGTGCAAGTACATCAAATGAAATTGAAGGAGATAATGGATTATTGTTTGACGGTACTTCTTTTACAATTAACACACTTACTGCTAGTGACCCAGTAATAAATATGGCAAGTACATCTAAATCATTATCATTAGAAGTTAACACATCTCAAAAGTTATCGGTAAAGGGTTCTGCTAATTCATTTGTTTTCGATGCTTCTAGTGCTTCGGGTGGTATTACGTTTCCCGATGGAACTACTCAGACCAGTGCTTCGGGTACTGTCGGCGGTTCGGGAGCATTACAGCAGGTTGCTACATGGTCATCCAATTCAGCAATAACAGGTACAACAAACTTAACATTTGATGGAAGTAGGTTATACACTCCTATATTAAGAACAGGTGGAAGTGTCACAACATTAGGAACGACCGATTTAACCATTGACACTAATGCAGGTACAAACTCAGGTTCTATCGTAATTGCTGACGGTGTGGACGGTCAAATAAGTATAACACCAAATGGCGCGGGAACAATCAAACTTGATGGAGTTGAATTAGATAATTCGGCTATCGCTACTGGGAAAGTTTTGAAAGCGACTTCGGCTACTGCTGCGGGGTGGGCTACTGAAAGTGGTGGTGGTGGTATTGGTGGTTCAATTTCTGATAATCAAATTGCTGTCGGGGCTACTACTGATGATGAAATAGAAGGGAGTTCTAACTTAACATTTGATGGGACTATACTTAAGTTTGGTAGTGGTGCAGCAACTTCAACATTAACTTCAAATGGTTCTCAAAACTTAGTTTTGACAACAAATACAAATGCAGGTTTCACAGAACCATATATTCAATTGAATGACAGTGCTACTGGTAATATATCTATCAATAGCGGAAATAGCGGTGCAACTAAAATAAATATAGGTAGAGATACTACAAGATGGGTTCAAATAAATAATAATTATTATTTACCTCAATCAGACGGTAATGCGAATCAATTTCTAAAAACAAACGGTTCAGGTACACTTTCTTTTTCAGATGTTACCCCGACTTTCCCTCTAAACGGCCCGGATGATTCCGCATCAGCACCTAACTATTCATGGACTAATGCGAGTACATCGGGTCTGTTTAGATTGACAGGTAGTACCATAGGGATTTCAGTCGCGGGCACTGCCGCTATGTATTTTCAATCAAGTAAAATTGAAGCGAATAAGAACTTTGAAGTTTTAGCGGGTAGCGCAGCAGCACCTTCACTATCTTTTGCAGGTGATAATAATACAGGATTATTTTCTGCTGCGGCTGATGCAATAGGTTTTACTGTTGGTGGTAATGAAAGAATGAGAATTGTGAATAATGCGATTGAAGGTATAACTTTCCGAGTTGATGGGACAGATACGGCGGCTTCGCCCGGCTTTTCTTTCGACCCCGACAATGATACAGGGATGTTTTCAGTTACAGCAGCGACAAATACTCTTAGTTTTTCAACGGGAGGTACTGAAAGGTTACGAATTGGTTCGTCAGGTGAAATATTAATCGGTGGTACTGCTGCCGGAACTAGTGGTCAAGTTCTAACGTCAGGAGGTGCTTCGGCTGCTCCTACATGGGAAACTCCTAGTAGTGGTGGTAGCGGATTATCTGCAACTGAGGGAATACCTCAAATCGGTTTACCGACAACAGGTTCAAACTTGTTACAATTTCCTTTAATACCAGTTTATAATTCATCAACTACTAACAGTAATGGGGTAGTATCATCAACAAATACAATCGGAACGTTATTTCAATTCTTTGGACATCAAACAGGTGATATTCAATCTTTAACATGTGAAACTTTTGGTGCCTCAAATAAAATGCAATTAGCAGTTTATAGTGTCGATTCAAATAATCTTCCGAGCACTAGAGTAGGAGATTCGGCCGAATGGGATACAGAAGCCGACGGTATTCATACTGTTGATTTATCAGGACTTTCTTCAACTATTTCTATAACTAAGGGCGATATGTATTACCTCGGAATAGTCATTAAAGAGGGTACAGACCGACCTAATCTTAGAATATTAAATACTATTGAGGGTTACAGTTTTAATATACCTTCTAATACTTCAAGTTCTGAAACTATGACTGTTTTTAATAAGTCTCTTCAAATAACAGGTTTAACGGCTAGCACCTGGCCTAGTTCTTTAACGACAGCAAATCTAACGGGTGTAACTAATTTCGTTCCTAATATCGGGGTGGTTTATTGAATCGTAAGCAGTATAAAACAAATCATAAAGGCGAATTAATTGAAAGTAAATTAATAGATTTTACATGGGAAGAGGTTCGAGAAAGAAGAGATAGCGAATTAAAATCCTCAGACTGGCGTTTTATGTCAGACCAAACTCCTAGTCAAGAGTGGATAGATTACAGACAGTTTCTAAGAGATTTACCGAGTAACTTTGAGTCTAGTAATGATGCTGCCGATGCATGGTATGAATATAATTTACCGGAGTGATAAATATGACAGTTAAAGAAAATCTAACTAGAATAATTCGTCTTGAAGATGATGTTGAAGAAATTAAAGAAAAAGTCTACAATTTAGAAACTAATCATTTAGAATTAATGACTCAATTAAACACTATAGCAAG
>UEXM01002423.1_pt1 | contig 13261 bp, 13 predicted proteins | sample 1796661 | NCBI WGS metagenome assembly UEXM01 (sample SAMEA4772469, study PRJEB27181) | metagenome | reverse complement strand
TGTCCTGCACGGTATTCCGTGATCGTACGAACATCAATAACCTTCTTTATCTTACCCTCCTTGATGAGTCGTTTGGCCTCCGAGGATGACACGAGGTTCTGTCCCATGAAAGTATACGCGAGGGCTCCAGTGAGAGCACCAGCTATGATAAGAGGTATCATTTAGTATGTGTAGGGATTTTAACTTCAACATGTTCCATCTCGAAGCAGCACTGGGCGTGACCATCATAAGTCCTCTTACACGCTTTACAGTAATAAAGGATAGGTGCGTCCATAATATAAATGGCACTTGGAAAAAAACAAGAAGTCTCTACCCGTTTGAGTCCCGATGAGATTGCTAAACTTTCTATGGATGCCCGTATTGCCGTGATGGAAGAGGCACTTAAGGGTGAAAAGGTTCGATACAAGTCTGATTGTGACTCGGAGAAGTTCAAGGGGTTCCTCGAGGACCGACTCACAATTTGGGAGGGGGAGAAGGATAAAACCTTCTATGGAAAGAAGATGTATGAAAAGACAAAAACTTTGATTGACAACTGGGACTAACATAACTTTCTCTGTGCACTAATTTTCCTGGCTTCATCCCAGCGACCGGAATGCTGAATGAGTAGAATGGTGTTTGCTTTCATTCTTGAGAGGGATTTACCTTCTCGTAAATTCTTGAATGCATTTTCAACTGTTTTGTTACTTATACCAGTGCGCCGAACCTTGTATCGACGAGTTTCATTTTCCGCCGCGACTGCGCGTTTTTCTGCTTCGACAATCCTTTCCTGTAGATTGGCGATGACCAGTTTCTGTTTTCTCGCTTTCATATCATCACTCTTGTTCCGGAGTCTGTCCTCCAGTTCTGTGATGATCACTCTCTGTTTCCTGATTTTGGCATTTTTCTTCCTGACAACCCTGTCTATTTCCGGTCCAAGATCGATAATAAACTTGGACGCCTTGCGAGACTTTACCATTTTTACTTATTTTTTTTAGTGGAACATAATTTACTTAGTTACCAAAAGCGACACCAGCCATACCATTCTTGATACGAAGAATGTTATAGTTGACCGCATAGACACGGTGAAGTTGGTTACCACCCGTGGGGTTATTGAGTACGAGTTTCGCGTTATCGATACGAGAGAAGTTAAGAGTACCCGTGGGTTGCATCTTGCTCATAGTCAGACAGAAAGGCCACGAGTAGGTGGGAAGATCATCGAGGATGTTATCGGGGAGATCGGTACAGTGCATCTCGGGAACGACATCGTGGTGGTAGATGTTGGAAGTGTTCTCGAAGAGTGCGGTACCGTTGATGTAGAGGGAAGAGGTCGCAAAGTTGTACTCATCGGCCCAGTCACTACCCGAAGCTTCACCGGAAACAACGTGGAGAGATTTCACGGGATGGTTGAAATAGCTGAGATCGATATCAGTGTCCGTGTTGGAAGCGAGTTGGTACTGCGTTTGGGTAATAAGAAGTTCGTGTTCACTGTCCGTGAAAAACTTGCGCTCTTCCGTATCCAGGTAGACGTAGTTACCGTACACCTTGGGGGTATCGGTGGGAATGTACCCATCGCGACACTTGATGCGAATCTCAACGTCATGATACTGGAGCGCCACGAGGGGGAGCACCTTGGTCCAGTCTTCACCGAAGAAGAAAGGAATCATGTAATGGTTACCCGTGTTGTTTTCCTTCTTGGCGTTGGTCGTGACAGCCATCGACGCCTTCGCGGTAGTATCACGCATGAGGGGGTTGTGGACACCCTGAATGAAGAGGGAATCCAGCTGGGATACCTTCTGACCACCGATCCACAGCGAAAATTCGGTGGGGCTGGCAGCGGCGTTGGAGAATAGACCCGTAGCATTCTCTTGAACCCCGGCGATGCCATTAGACTCGATCCAGATGTAGCTCATGAGATCACCCTTCGAGCGAATGGGAATGGCAACCTCGTTGTTCGCACCAAAGGTACCGATGTAATCCATGCGCTCGGGCTTCATGGCAAAGTTGGTATAGCGCTTGTAGTTCTGGCGGAAGAAACTGACCTGGGGATCACCCGTGATGTAGACATCCTGGGCACCCACCGACACGAGCTCAATTAAAGCGGCAGACATTTATTAATAAATGATATTAAAATTTTGGCTCATTATAAACATATGGTGGTTTTCCAGGCTTTGACATGGGAGGCTCGAGATGTTGATGACGAACATATGATCAGTATTATGGGAAAGACGGAGGATGGTAAATCTGTATGTGTGACGACCGTTTTCGAACCCTATTTTTTTGTAAAACTACCCAGGGGTTCGACGGATCGTGATGTTCGTCTACTCTACGATGACCTGAATAAACTTCGCCCAGACCATGTGACTGGGTATAGTGTGACTCAGAAGAAAGATGTCTGGGGTTTCCAAAATAATGAACAATTTGCGTACATGCGCCTCAACTTCAAGACCCTCGCGGATCGTAGAAAGGTCAATTCAGTGTTTGCGTACAATCGTGATTTTAGAAGGTATCACGTCTATGAAGCAAACCTCGATCCCGTCCTGAGGCTCATGCATCGTACGGGGATCCAGTCTACTGGGTGGTTGGACACGGGTTCAGATTGTGTACGCTCCCATCTCGCGAAAGTGGATATCGATCTCTGGTGTAATGACTGGTCAACCCTGAAGCCGGTGAACCGTGACGACATCGCGCCATTCGTCGTGGCATCGATTGATATCGAATGTAATAGTTCAACTGGTAAATTTCCAAATGCTGACGTGACGGATGATGCATGTTTCCAGATTGCCATTTCACTGTGTACGTTCGGAAGTGATGAACCGTACGAGAAGACATGCCTATGTTACAAGAAGACCGAGGGACCGGATGTAGTGAGTTTCGATACCGAGCGTGAAATGCTCGAAGCGTTTCAGAAATATCTTCATGAGAAGGATGTGGATATCATCACAGGGTGGAACATATTTGGTTTCGATCTCGAGTATATCTATAAACGAGCCTTGTTGACAAATTGTGATGAGGAATTCTTCAACCTGGGAAAGTTACGCGAACCACCTAGTGAACTCTTACTGAAAAAGCTGAGTTCGAGTGCTCTGGGTGATAACTTCCTGAAACTGCTTCCCATGTCTGGACGATTCATCTTCGATATGTTTCATGAAGTGAAGAAGGGGTACAAGTTGGATTCCTATAAACTCAACGAAGTTTCAAAGTTGTACCTAGGAGACCAGAAAATCGATATGTCCCCGAAGGAGATGTTTGCTCGATACAAAGAAGGTGACCCAAAAAAGTTGGGTGAAGTTGCTGAGTATTGTATCAAGGATACTCTTCTCCCTCATAAACTCTTGAAAAAGCTATGCACACTTTTGAACCTCCTGGAGATGGCAAAGGCGACGTGGGTTCCCCTTTGTTTCCTCGTCGAACGTGGTCAGCAGATCAAGGTATTCTCCCAGCTCACCAAAAAGGCTCGTGAACTGGGGTACATGGTACCCACAATCAAATACGGATCTCTCCCCGAAGAGCCGTATGAAGGTGCGACCGTTTTGGAAGCCCAAAAAGGAGCGTACTACACTCCAATCACAGCGCTTGATTTTGAAGCCTTGTACCCATCAATCATGATGGCACACAACCTTTGCTATTCAACTTTGGTGATGGATGAGTATCGTTACGGGAATATCGAAGGTGTCACATATGAGACATTCAAGATTGGTGACAGGGTGTACAAGTTCGCACAAGGTGTATCCAGTCTCTTACCAGCAATTCTCCTCGAACTTAAACAGTTTCGCAAAAAGGCGAAGAAGGATATGGCAGCCGCGACGGGGTCTATGAAAGAAGTGTACAACGGTAAGCAGCTGGCGTACAAGGTTTCGATGAACTCCGTCTATGGTTTCACGGGTGCGGGTAAAGGTATTCTTCCATGTGTTCCGATCGCCTCTACGACGACGTGTCGAGGTCGTGGTATGATTGAAGAGACGAAGAATTATGTAGAGGCGAACTTTCCAGGTGCGAAGGTTCGATACGGTGACACGGATTCTGTGATGGTTGAGTTCGATGTGGGTGACCGTAAGGGTGAAGAAGCTGTCAAGTATAGCTGGGAGATTGGTGAACGTGCGGCTGAAGAATGTAGTGCCTTGTTCAAGAAGCCAAACAATCTGGAACTCGAGAAGGTGTACTGGCCATATTTCTTATATTCGAAAAAGCGTTACGCGGCTAAACTTTGGACAAAGGGAAAGGATGATCAGATGCACATGGATTATGTGGACATCAAGGGACTCCAGGTTGTCCGCCGAGACAATACACCTCATGTGCGAGAGGTGTGCAAGGAACTTCTCGATGTTGTACTCACATCGAGTGATCCGGGTCCACCCATGGAACTCGCGAAAGAGCGAGCGATTGAACTCCTGTCGGGTGATGTACCGAATGATAAACTCGTACTGAGTCAGTCCCTGTCCGACACATACAAGATTAAGGGAGAACCCGTTTCTGTGACAAGCCCCGAGAGTGTAAACATCAATCAGTCACACGTTCAAGTTGTCGTCAAAATGCGTGAACGTAAACCGGGTTCGGAGCCACAATCGGGTGATCGTGTCCCATATCTGCTCACGAAAACGGATGATCCCAAGGCAAAGGCGTTTGAGAAATCTGAAGATCCGAAGTACGTCGAGGAAAACAACATACCCGTGGATTACCTATATTATTTCGAAAACAAGTTCCTCAACCCAGTATGTGATCTTCTCGACCCACTCTATGAGAATGTGAAACAGGATATTTTCGGGGAAATTCTTGATCAGCATAAACCAAAAAAGAAAAAGGTTGGTCCGGCACTCAGCACGATGAAAAAAGAACAACTGATGGAAGAGTGTAAGAAATTGGGTCTCGACGATTCTGGAAAGGTTGCCGATTTACGAGAAAGGATTAAAGGAGCCAGAGTGGGGACGATCGACGACCTATTTAAAAAATACGAACAAAATACCAGTAAGACATGAGCCGATATGAAAAGATAGACGTTCTCATCGACGAAGAAATCAATCAACGACTCGTCGCGATGATGAATGAATACGTCGATATCATTTCAAAAAAACACGGAATATCAAAGGACCTTCTTCTTAAGGATATACCCGAGACGTTTTCTGGAACAATCTGCAGAGGAACGAAAACAGATGGAAGACGGTGTACATTCAAAGGTATTCATAACGGGTATTGTAGGCATCATGCGACACAAATAAATCGCCTGAACCGTGTATCACTCTCTAGAAATCATAGCCATAATCATAGTCCGGAATTAATGTATGTGAAAGATTGTCCGGGGTGTGTGTATTCGAACGGGCTTATAGATTTGGGTACCATGATTGGTAATGAGTAAAACTGATATCCTATTAACATCCATAAACACATTTTATAGTACAGAGGAAAACAGATCTAAATTGTTAAACATCCTAGATAAGTCGAGTGGTATTTCTTTACGAAATCTTGAATGGTTCATCACCAACTATGCGAAGAAGAATCACATTTCATTTACAACTCGTGATGGTAAATTGTTTACCGTTCACTGTGCTTACAAATCGAGTCTCGATGGGTACAGTAAAAAGTTGTTTGATCCATTTTGTCGATCGGAAAAGTTTCCATATGTAGTTCCGGGTACATCTCATGAAATTCATACGACGCTCGCACAGTTGAATTTCATCAAATGGTGTATCAAGAATAATATCATCGAATATATTAGTAATAACAAAACTAAATTGTTCACTAGGCAGGTGACATGAAACCACGTTCAAATATGAACGTCTGGTAACCCGTGTAATACATATTCAAAGAGTACGTCTTTGTTGCTGTGTCAACAAGAGCACCCCCCAATTTCACTTCTATATTTGTTTTATCCGATTGTATCTGACTAAAATCCAAGTTCCCCGATGGTTCCACATTAATCGGATTCATCGAGAAGCTATAGGTGTAGATATTTCTAATTGGTCTAGATAACCTGTTCCTGAACGGTACAAGATATTTGAAATAGGTGTGATTCGTGTTGGTGACGTTTGGAAGCCGGTTACCGTTGATATAAAAACTAGCAGACTCCATGATTGGATAAAAGAACGTTTGCTGGTCATCGAAATTTACATTTGAAGAAAAATTGAATCGGTTCTGGAACAACATACGTTCATTTAAACTCGATGTACCGATCGCATCATTCGCATTTTCGTAATCGGTATTTCGTAAAAACCAGTGAATACATTTGACTGGAATATTTGGTACGAGATTGTTTACGATCGTTGACGCACCGAGTTCATTTACCGCTGATGAATGTCTCTTCACAAGGTCAGTCACGAGTGTCTGCTTTTCATTTGCGAGGTAATTTCTCTCCTCGGCAGTGACAGTAATCTCTTCTGTGATGATGTCGAATACGGGTAGCGAGAGTGTTCCACCAAAATTTGTAAAAAATGTCTGTGGGTGAAACTCAAATTCAAACTCAATCTTCTGGCGATGGATTGCACACACGGGAAAGTAAGGGCGATTGGGCTTGTTGGATGAATATTCATCACTCGCATACTTTCTCGAAAAAAAGAAGTGGAGAGGTATGACAAGATCGGCACTTGATCGTGCATATTCTTCATTTCGACTCGATTCATCATAACCTATGTTTCGATTTACAAGGAATCTATTCGCCACCTTTTCGGAAATTTCCAAGTACAAGTCGTCGTAAATAATTCCCCAGTCATCGTAGATTTTTTCGACTTCAATATCATCCACGAACATCGTCACACTCTTCAAAATATGTCGCCCCAGTTGATCCGCATAGTTCCCATTCGCGATACCAGGCATGGTAATACTCAACCACATGTTACTCAGGAGATCACCCATATTTGTAGGATTGAATGGCACTTTAATCGTTTGTGCGAATGGCCATCCAGCGATATTTCCATTGTTGATAACTTTACGAGACCGGTGGTATTTTCGAAACTCTGAGTGTCGCTGTGATTCGTAATTAAAGAATGATTCGTCTGGGTCTTTGGAAAGGAGGTGTGTATCCTGCTTTCCAATAGCTTTGAGGGAAATTTTAGCAGCCTCACCCATATCTACTTACTGCTCACATATTTTTAATATCATTCTTCCACATCGTGATGTGACTCGTTTTTAGCATGCGCTCCAATTCAACATTTGCCTGTCGCGCTTCATCCATGAGGGCTTTGACGCGTTCTTCAGTGTACTCGACCGTCTTCGTGTTGAGAAGATAGTCCCAAGAACCCTCGATCTTCGGGAAGTGTCCAGACATCTCTTTCTCAAGTTCCACCTTCTTTCTCTTGAAGACCACCAACTTTTCTTCGATGACCATCGTCACAAACTTTGATTTGAGACTACACATCTCAGCCCTCTTTTCGAGGACATCGATGAGATGTGCCTTTCGCTTTTTATAGTGTTCGAGTCGCAACTCCACAAAGTCCCGTAGGATTTCTTCGGGACTCTCGTACTTGTGGATTCCCTTGGTGGGGTGGAACAGGTGCATGTTTGAGACATGGAACGTCTTTCGCATCTTGAGGTCTTTCATCAAGTCCTTCCCTGAGTACCCAAATATTTCAAAGTCCACATCTTCGGTGGTACTGTTATTCGTGTAGCTCGTAATCATCTTCTTCTCCATGAGAGTATCGAGGTACTCCTTGTAGTCCTGTGTCCACCGACCCGGAGGAAGTTCTGTCACTTTGAGTCTGGATCCGGTGTCTCTGTATGTACCCTCTGTCACCCACAGACCTCCTTCATCCTTGTACACCTTACCCCTGAAACCCCTGAACCACGGCTTCATGGGTACGACCTCTTCACCACCCAGGATCCTCTTGATGTTCTCCTTGATGTCGTCAGAGTTGAAGGGTGGGACATAGCAACTGAAACCCGTCCCAATCCCTTCCGTCCCATTCACCAGAACCATGGGAAGGGTAGGCATGTAAAAGTCTGGTTCGATGGAACGTCCATCATCATCCAAATAATTGAGGATGGCATCATCCTTGGGATCAAAGAGCTTTCGAGCCTCCTTGGTGAGTTTGGTGAAGATGTACCTCGTCTGTGACGCATCCTTGCCACCCATGAGACGTGTTCCGAACTGACCACATGGTTCGAGGAGGTTGATATTGTTCGAACCCGTATAGTCGTTGGCTAACTTTACAATCGTCTCTGCGAGGGAAACTTCGCCGTGGTGGTAGGCACTCTTTTCAGCCACGTAGGCCGCCAACTGTGCCACCTTCATCTCCGCAGTCAGATTCCTCTGGAAACAAGAGTACATCACTTTACGCTGCGAAGGTTTGAGACCATCTGCGACATGGGCGATAGAGCGCTTCAAGTCTGCGAGACTGAAGTTCACCAAATCCTTATGTACAAAGTCAGTGATATCCAGCTGCTTCACATCACCATAAGGTACCTCGAGTTGGTCAGCATCTTTGGCAGTACTTTCGAGAAGCCAAGACTTGCGTGCATCCGCCTTCTTCTTATCAAATGCCAACACAATGGAGTCATCAGTCATCGTATCCATGTCAAACTTCACAGTGAGGTCTTGAATCTTCTTGAAGTACTCACGAGCTTCGGCTGAGGTAGAAGTACCCAAACCCTTGTAGTACTTGATTTTCCACCCCTGTTTCCCGGAACCATACCACGTTCTGAAAGCCGAGTCGGTGTAGAAAGACTTGGTGTCAGAACCTTTCGTAGCCTTGATGATTGGTGTCACCATCGAAACCACAAAGTTCAGTTTCAGAAGACTGGGCCAGAAGTAATGGATCATGTTGAGGATGAGACCCTTGATGTGGGAACCATCGTTATCCGCATCAGTCATGATCATAAGGCGACCGTAGCGAAGTTCCGAAACACTTGTGTACTCCTTCCCTTGTTGGAGACCCAAAATTTTCTTGAGATCGTTAAACTCCTGGTTGGAAGTCAATTGTGCCACCGAAGAGTCTCTCACATTCTTACACTTGCCACGAAGTGGAAAGACGCCGTAATGGTCTCGGCCCACCACAGACAAGCCAGCGACAGCGAGTGTCTTCGCCGAGTCACCCTCCGTCACGATGAGTGTACACTTCCCAGATTGTGCCGTACCAGCCTTGTTCGCATCATCCAACTTGGGGATACCAGTAATCTTAGACTTCCTGGTTCCATCAGTCTTCTTGAGTTCCTTCATCTCCTTGAACTTCGAGAGTGCTGTGAGTTCATCGGCGATACCAGTCTTGAGAACATTCTTCACAAAGTTCTTTGGGGGTTCAAACTTCGAACCAAAATCTGGGGACTTCGAAGTACACTCAGACTTGACTTGACTCGAGAAGGTTGGGTTCTCGAGGGTTGCCTTCACGAAGATGGTAAAAGCGTTCTTCACCTGTTGAGGTTTGAGCTTAATCTTCTTGGCCATATCATCAATGATTCCGTTGGCAATGTGATTTGCGACATGGTCAACATGGGTACCACCCTTCATGGTACAGAGACCATTCACGAAAGAGATTTGCTCGAGACCATTCTCCGAGGGTCCAATGCACACCGACCAACGGTCACCGGCGACAGAGGCAACTTCTTGAACACCTTCATGCATTTTGGCATAGGCTTCAAAGTTTTGTTTGGGGAGAACGTCCCCGTTGAACTTCACTTTACAGTTTTGGGTCGTACAGATGTTCGCATCCCAAACGCGCTTTTGGAAAATGTTGTAGATGGTATCGTCCATCTTGGACATTCCAAACCTCTTCCACTCAGGAGTAAACGTGATGGCTACGGATGATGTGGCACCCGAATGTTTTTTGATTTTTGGTGGGTCACAGACAGTCATATTCTTCGACCATTTCTGAGTATAGGTCTGCTTCGTCTCATGGTCCTTGATGGCGATCGAAAACTCGGTGGAGTAAATGTTCGCCAGCTTGGCACCGTACCCGTTACGACCTCCAACAATCCTTTTTTGAGAGTCATCATAGTTGGTACTTGTGAGGAGATGTCCAAAGACAAGTTCGGGGTTCCAGAGACCCTCCTTCTCATGCATACGAACACCGATCCCACCGAGAGGTCCATTGTTCTCGATGGTCACTGACCCGGATTCCTTATCGATGGCGACGGATATGGAACTGACCTGCTTGGGATGGAGGGAGTTACGGTCGATGGCGTTGACCAGGATTTCATCAAAGATTTTCAAGAGGGCTGGGGAGTACTTCAGGTTCTTCTTTGAGAACTTTTCACCATTGAGGATCCAGTAGGGTTCTGTACCCAATTCAACTGGACCGACATATGAGTCAGGTCTCTTGAGAACGTGTTCGATATGGGTGAGTTTTTGAACTGATTCCATACTTTCTTAGTTTTATTACAAAACTAACTTTTAACTTAGGTTCTATTTGTATATCTCACAGAATTCCCGCTCAACATCGAGAATGTCTAACCCTTTTTTAACTCGCCGCTCTATCCAAGACAACCTGGACTCGATAATCACACGCTCCGCACTTTCAGTCGGTAATATCTTGTAAAATGCAACCCAATCTTCAGGTCTCTGAACATGTCCACCTTTTTCGTAGTTATCTGTTGGTGTTAAGAGTTGGATATTTTTGAAATTGAACACACGTGTCCACTCATCCACCTTATTAACATTTACACTCTTTTGGAACTCGGCGCGTGGAATTATTTCGTCGATTTGAAATTTGACAGAGTGCTTCCCATTCGCTGCGTCTTCAATTGTCAGTGATTCGCAGTTGGGGTGTCGATTTCGAAGATCTTTCATGAGGTGATCGATTAGCACATCTCGTGATGCACCTAGCAGTGGTTCGTACTTCTTATACTTCGTTCCATATAAGATAGCAGTCTTTAGTTTTTCACGGAGGTTATTGGACCACTGTCTTCCCATATATTTATCGTAACAGTGATTGCATTCACAAGATGCTTCTTGTGCGTACCCCTTCAATTCATAAGATGTCTTGCTTTGATTCACTTTCGAGTCACATACCGTGCGAGTACGCGGTTTCTTAGTGCTTAATGGATTCAAAAGTAAGTTGACAAGATGAGATCCATCGTCTCGTGTACGTATTTGCTTGACCGTTACAGAAGAAACCGCGCCTTTGTTGCTGACATGGTTCCACACCGAACCAACTTCGATGGGTGTCTTTTCACCCTGAGAAGCTTGCATTTTTAAATCGCGTAGGGCTTTTTCGGTTGTCTCTTTGCCGAGATTATCAAACTCGTCTAGAGTCATGAAAAAACCGTTCGCGTGAGCTGCCATGCCAACTGGAATAGGATTCGAATTCTTCACCACCCTGGAAAGTCTCTTCTGTTCCAGTTTTAGGATCTTGAGATCTAGTTCGGTTCTGTAGATTTCGACATATTGAGACAAGGGGTTAGCTTCGTAGAAATACGTTCCCTTAAGCCCAGTAGACTGCAGTAGCTTGTGTTCTTCTCTCGTCTTACGGTGTCGTATCTTCAAGTCACCCTGTCTCGTTATGTCTAATTTTACAGCAACACAATTCCCATATCTCAGTTCCAACACACCAATGCCACCATTGATGATATTTTCGCCGATGAGATCTTTGATGAGATCTTTGAGTTTCATTGAAAGTATTTTATAACTTAAATTTGAGTTGTATCGCGTTTAACTTAGGCGTGAAAAATTGAGAAACTCTTTTCTCCACTTAGGTATATGCTCACCCTCACCTCTGTTAAGCCTGTAGTCAAACTCGAGAAGCGTATCAACAAGACCATCGTCAAGTCGGCCGTGAATGTTATCGACAAAGTCTATAAAGATCGGGACTATGCTCGGTTCTATGTCCTTGAGACGGTCGCTCGTGTACCATACTTTTCATTTGTATCGGTTCTACACCTCTACGAGACTCTCGGTGTGTGGCGGAAAGCTGACTTCTTGGAGACACACTTCGCACAGACTATGAATGAGTACCACCACCTTCTCATCATGGAAAACCTTGGTGGCGACGAACGGTTCGTTGACCGATTCTTTGCACAGCACACAGCCTTTGCATACTACTGGTTGACATGCCTTCTGTATGTGGTGTCACCGAGAATGGCGTACAACCTCTCTGAACAAGTTGAGGAACACGCCTATCACACCTACGATGAGTTTCTCAAACAGAATGGAGCGAGTCTCTCCCTCGAGCGTCCACCAGCTGTAGCTTCAAACTACTACGGTAACGTCAACAACCTCTATGACGTCTTCGAGAATGTTCGCAACGATGAAGGTGATCACGTGAAGACGATGCAGGACTGTCAAAACTTTCTTGAGGTAAAGTAAGAAGCGAGATGTATTTTTACTTGCTCATGGCCATCGTGGTTCTCATACTCGTCATGCAGAACCGATCGAGGGGTACCAAAAGTTCTATCGAGAAAATGGTCAAACAGGCGGCACAATACGCTATCACAGCACAACAAGATTCATCCCCAGTTTTGTCCGTGAGACATGCGAACTACGCCGTCGGTCATCTTCAAGCACTCGGTAATATCGCCACAGATACACAGATCCATAACGCCACGGGTATAGATGTCAAGAAGTTTAAAGAACACATAATGAACGTTCAAGAGATGGTGACGAAGAAGACCGTCGATAAGTTCCCTGATTTTGAAGGACATGTCGACATGTACCTCTCTGAAATTGCATGAAAAACCTAAGTGAAGTTTGGCATTCAAAAAAATCAAGAAACAAAAATGGAAGTCATTCGTGATACCATGTGGGAGCGCTGCCTCGCTGATGCGACTAAGATGTACCGCATCAGCGAACCAGATGAGAAGTGTGTCCAACTCGCAAACGCGACTTGGATTATGAAGAAAAAGTATCTCGAGCATGAGAAGAAGAAAGACTCTAGACAGATTGTCGTGATTGATAAACCACCGGATGTCGTCAACGAACAACGAACAACCAAAAAAATTTGCTGTGCGACGACGATGACTGGGAAGCCCTGTTCCTTCAAGGCGGTGTGCGGTGACTACTGTAAAAAACATAGCGTAAAGAATGCCATCCTCGGAGCAAAAGTTGACGTGGGTAAAATTAAAATCCACGACTAATAGAAAGATGATGTTAGACCAGGAGAGTCTTAGACCTGTAATAATAGCCATGGCGCTTTACATCACTATTAATATCCTCGTACCCCGTATAGTCACGAAACCGTCTGGTATCCAAGTTGTCGACGATCTCATCATGAAGATTATCGCCGAAAAAGATTCAATGATGAGTGGTACCATTCTCATCGGTCTTATCGTTCTCGCCACCAATTACATTCAGGATGAACTCTTTTAAAACATTATCTCGTCCCACGAGTTTCTTTGTGTGTTCGTGATTCATCACACGCACACGATT
>UEXM01002422.1_pt1 | contig 13263 bp, 11 predicted proteins | sample 1796661 | NCBI WGS metagenome assembly UEXM01 (sample SAMEA4772469, study PRJEB27181) | metagenome | reverse complement strand
GGATCCGGGTCCGCTGGGGCTGCTGGGATCGCCGGGGGTGCCGACACCACCACCGGGATCGGGTTCACCGACATTACCGTCTCCTTCGCAATCTACTATGTCACCGTCCCCACCACTGGAGCCAGGGCAGAGACCACACTTATTCCATGATGTATCCTCTACCCCCGGATCATTCGCGGCCAGCGCATCACAGGCTTGTTCAGTCGTATCTTGTGAACATGAATTTGATACACCATCATTCCGTTTTACACAGCAGGCACCTATGGCTATACATGCAGTTGTAGGATCTGAGTTGAGACCAGCGCAACTCTCTCCACTACTGAAAGTTCCGTTATTGTCTTCACATACTTGTTGTGTTACATTGTCACTACATGTACCATCACAGAAACAACAAGCCCCCATTGGCACACAATCACCACTGGCTTCAAGTTCTGCACATGTTCTATCGAATAAGGTTCCACCAACAGCGGCACATTCGTCCGCTGTTTTTTCCTCACAATTTCCGTTTGGTAAACAACACGCACCAGTTATTTCAGAACCACATCCACCACATGCCCTATTAAGACTTAAAGTTCCATCGCAAGTATCGGTATCTGTATTAATACAATCACATATAATAGTCTGACTGTCGTAATTGAAATCGCAACATATTCGATATGGGCAAGGATCGAGATTGCCAATTGGTACGCATGGTGCATTACCACCACCGACTGGGTTACCACCTTGACCAACAGAGGGTGTTACATTTTTACAGCATTCTTCTTTTTCTTGCTGCGTCTGATTACCTCCCTGTAAACATCCCGGGCTGCTTGGAACAAATTTACCACATGCTTCGTCGCCATTACAGCAACATAGCCAGGCAGCTTCTTGATTGCCGGGTGTTCCACCATCTCCAACAGAAACTCGTTCATCGGGTATATCATCATCTTCAAAATCATCGGCAATTTTATTAATTTGCTCTGTCCAATCAGGATTGATAATTTCAATTAATTCGTTTGTTATTGGAGGAGTCTCTTTCAATAACGCTGAACGATTTACATATGCTTCGGCACCGATAATATTGACGGGGATATCGGGATCTGAATTTCCTTCATATCCCCACAACACAATTTGTAGCCGTTCATTTGTGGTTGTTTTGGTTATTTCTCTTTCATTTTGAGGGCTACCGTCTTGTTTACCATTAAAACTCACCATCATACCATGTACAGTATCTTTGAACATGACAGGAGATAACTCTCTCGATCGATATTGTGATCTATCCGAGTCAATACATCTTATATCAATATAATCTGTTGTCAATGCAAATTCGTCTCTTTTTTCTTTTGATTTGAAAAGAAAAATAAGACTGTTGTTGTGATCAAGATAATCTAATACTGCATAGTCGGATTTTAAACCTACGTGAAGTTGATCTTCTTTGTCTGCTGTGAAGTATGGTACTCGAAGCTTAAGGCTCATGCCAAATGATTTATTGAGTTTTAGTTTTCTCTTTTTCTTTTTGACATTAAATACGTGATATCTTTTTTGCTGTTTATACTGTTCAAGTTTTTTCAGGTATGAATTTTTAAACGGCAATTGATCTTCTTGAATTGGGAAGTCAATTGTTGGGTTTTCTACGTCCGATGGGTTTAGGGAGATAACTCTATTGAAATTATATGTTGAGTGAATGGGATCTAGTAGACCTTTTCGCAGGTTGAATCTTTCATCTTCACTAGGTGGAAGTGCCCCATAATATAGATCAAGTGCTGCTAGGTGATCACCTTTGATGCGAGGAGCATCACCAACGCTGTCATCGGTTGGATCTTGTAACCCAATCGCACCGCCTGGTGTGACGACCATTGTTCCCCAGAGTGAAAATGGAAAGTTAGAATTTTTCTGAACTAAAGTATTCGTGCATAACATACACGAGTTTCCGTTGTTTGTTTTCATATCTTTAGGATCTGAAAGATTGAAGGGTGTTCCATAGTTGGGTGGATAATATCCACGGGGATTATCCTCGGAGTGTGGTACATCACCTTCACGAACGAAAAATTTATCACCACCCAAACAGGCAGCTTGTTTTGGGGCATCTGGTCTTACGCTATCGCAGCAACAATTTCTTTGTGTTGACATTAACTAAACATTCCCATAAATTTCATCATGAACTAAAACGTCAACTTATGTATACTCGTTATCCTGACCAACGCTGACCAGATCTACTACTTGCACGATCAAGCCCTGCTTGGGCATCCTTCGATAAAGTTTTATTCATTTTCTGCATCAGTTCATTCCACTGACCACCAGTTTTCTTGTTTGGTGTGACATTGGTATCGACGCATATACCATAACCAGTCACTTCACGAGTAACTTCTTCTTTACCACATTCTGGACAAGGATTATTTGTGGGTTGATCTCTGTCGTTAATTAAACTAAATTCTTCCCATAAGTTTTCACATGCACTGCATTTGTAATCATAAGTCGGCATAATATAATTTCCTTTTAGTTGGATTGTTCACGTAACATTTTAACAAATTCTGATGGAGATGTGGGAAAATGATTTTCATTTTGCATAAATTCATCTCTGGATTTACCGCCAGCAGCATCTCTTCTCGCGTTTCTTCTCGCTAGGCGATTTTGTCGTCTTCTTGCATCAATTTTAACAGTAATGGCACGTCTTTCTTCTTTAGAACCGGCATTCCGCCTCTGGGCATTCAGTGCATCGATGTCCCGCATGAAAATGTCTCGTTGACTCATTCCGTCTCCAAGATCAGTATTTTTATACTCGTCGAATGCGGCCCTCTGGCTAGCTCGGTATTCCTGCGCCCTATCTCTATACTTCTGAGTTGCAGCCGGATCTGGAGGTCCACCACCGTGTTCGTTGCTTGGTTGATATCCAAACTGCTCCATTTCTCTATATTCTCGGTCTGCTTTGATACGATCCATTTGAGCCTTGTTGTTTGCGGAAATTCTCTTATCAATTTCACTTTGTAAGCTTGCACCGTCCAGACCCATGAGCCTTGTGTGCTCCTCACTACCTTCTGGTGCACTTTTCAAAATATCCTGAATAGCTTTTTCCCGATCGACATTGACAATGTCAGGCGATTGGCGCTGCGCTATATCAGTATAGGTACTTCCACGAGTACCTGTCCTTGATGGGTGTGTGGCATCTCCATATCGTGGAGCACGACCTTGAGCAAAGTTATCACGTACTTGTGCTCTGCGAATTGCATCCTGTGCGCCGGGTGCAGTCGGATCGAAGTTTGGATTGGACCGAACACCTGCTTCGTTTCTTCTTCCTCGATATCGATCACTGGTAGGATCTATTCCAGTAAAGCGACTTCTTGATCTTCTTTCAACCTCCCGTGCGATATTATCGTTTATCTTTTTCATTTCATCGTCTATTCGCCTCTCTTCTGCGGCAGATAGAGCTACATTTTCTGATATGATTTGGCCAAATCGTGTTTTTTGTTGTTCATTTTCGGTTGTTTTATCAGACATGATCGATCCTTTATTTGGTGGTGTAATCTAAACTCATAATTATTTATAAATACTCTATGTGTACACCCAAAACAAATTATATTAAGAAGGAACTCCATCATGGGCGACAGCAACGACAAGAAAATTAATGAACATTTGCCTGCAAAATCAACGATAGATCACAATAGATTTTCCAGAAGAATTCACCTCGACGATGGTAGAGTATTCGGATGGCTTGGTGAGTCGCAGATGTGGGAAGACGTGAATACTGGAGCTAAGATAACTGATGTCGAATTGCAGAATTTGCAATTCTCATTGATTGAAGCCCTAGAAAGTCGTAGTACAAGTTCAAATGCCGCAGATGCTGCCGATAGTGCAGACGCAGCAAGTAGTGCATCTGCTGGTTACGGTGCTGCTGCTGGTGGACCTGGACAAAGATCGTTGAACCAGAACCAGCTAATCGCTGGTACTGGATTCTTGAGTGATGGTACGGGAGACAGTGTTGATTTAGGTTTCGTTGGAGCTTCCGGTGCTAGAGGTTATACCGCATCACCAATTGTTGCTTGGTCAACACAACCATATCTTACATATGAAGATGATTTCTATGTCACACTACAGGCTTACCACATCAATGACATTGACAAAGTTCAATTCCAACTTAATGGTGGTGTAACTCTTGATGTAAATAGTAAAGGTTGCCCCGTTCCACACCCCGTGTGGGGAACTCAGCATGATGAATTCTACGCGAAAATTCCAGCGAAGACTATGGCAAATGGTTACAATGAAGTTCGTGCAGTTGTATATCCAAAGAGCGCCGGTAAGATTGTTCGACTAGAGGGTAGAACCGAAGCCTTCTACACTGACGGTGACGGAGTAGTGCAACGCGGTACTACATTCGACCACACCGGTAAAACTGGTGCTGGTGATGTAACGATTTCTCGACATATTACCCCAAATACCATTCAGGAAGAACTTCTCTCTGGTGGTGCAGGTTACAGAGGGCACAACCCACAGGGCCCTGGCATCGCTGCTGAAGGTTTCTACTTCAACACCAATACAGCTAGAAAAGTTTGGTACGTCGATCCCGGATTTGTAGGTACCGAAACGGGTGGTTTAACACAACCATATAGATCACTTCAGAATGTATTTGAAGGTGAGTGGACAACTGCCGCCAAGTGTAAAGAAAACGCAGACATGAAAGTCTTCCTCAAGACACCATCTGGTTCTGGTGTATCTGGTGGTATTCACCAGTGGCCACGAGCAAACTTTGGTACTGTTAATGGATCAGCAGCAGCGGCAAATCGTCTTATATGGACAAACTCAGCGACTGGTGGAGTAGCAACTGCTCTTGCCGTCGAAAAGGTAATTGACATCGTTGGTTTATCGAACACCCCCACCGCAACGGATGGAACTCAATTCGTACAAATGAGAGGTCACTCTGGTGGTAACCCAGAAAGCTATGTCGATGGCGCTGGCACCCTCATGAACTTCAATGGTGGATCCAGAGTTGATGATTTGAATGTTAGATTTAAAGATCTGTGGTTTAAGCCAGACTTTATGATGGGTGGATTCGCACCAGTGTTCAATTGTGTTAGTAGAGTATCTCTCCCCAAACTATTCCTTGATGGTTGCTACTTCTCAAAGGGTAACACGTACCAAGATTTCACTCAGCACTCAAACTGGAAGGCTTTACCAGTACAAACCACCTCACTCGGGACGCAATGGGTTGGTGGAGTTTATGTCTTCAACACGACCACTTGGGGCACCTCTTACATCTGTAAAGGTGTTAAACTAGCCAAGCACAACGAGCACATTCTACAGAAGGGTGATATGTATAACCAAGCACCCGGTGCCATTATTGGATGTTGCTGGCATGCCTACAGTGGATCATATCACGCTAAGGAAGTCCACAGTGACCTTGTTCAGTACTCAAATGGTTTCCACATGAGAAACAGAATTTTGGCTGGTCTCAGAGTATCAGTGTCTAACAATCAGCTTGGTCACCACTCTTATGGTAAGGCAACTCGTTACAGAGACAATTCGGCAGGAATTAACTTTGAGGCGAGTCGAAGACATGCATATGGATACTGCTACCCAAATCAAGACTTTGCTCACGTCGATAATCAGTATGACGCTCCAGGCGGACAAAACATGAACATAAATGGTTCAATTGACCACTTTGTTATCGATCAGAATGTAATGAGAAATGCCGCTTACAACATAGTCATTCCAAAGTGGTATGTTGGTGGTTCCGCATTCACACCAAAATATCCCGGTAACACCGCTCTCGGTGGAGGAACCTTGGGAGCAACTGCAATGGGTCAGTCTGGTGGATTCTCCGGACCACACTTATTCAGGAACATGCGTCTAACGAACACCCTTCAGGGTAAGATAAATGGATCGGTCCCAGATTACCATAAATTCAACAGCGAATTTGGTGAATTTGGAACTGGTGAGATGTTGACTATTTACTCGGGTGCAAGATCGATAACTTGGGGTGATATATTTGATCACGCAAGTAGTAGATGTGAAAACAACCACGTTATCAAGGATAGCAGTTCGATTAGAGGCTTCTTTACTGGTAAAGCAACTGATACAACATTCGGTGAAATTCCCTTTAAGAGATGTATGGCCGCGCTCAACTGGAATGATTCTGCTGGTGATACAAAAGACCCATATCGGGATGGAGTTACTGCTGCTTTCCGACCAATTGGATCACCATGTGATGTCCGACATATCGCAGGAGCACCCGGATTCGAAAAGGCTCCCGGTTACTTCATGCCATCGGTTTTTGTTCAGGGTGCAGAATCCTTCCGTGACTCAAACCTTGCGTTCTTCACACCACTCGCAGGTGGTACTTCATACAAGAACATGGAAACGACTCATATATTCTATCCTGCCTATCCGGGTAAGATTGGTGGAGTTCCAAACTCACCATTTGGAGTATTTGATCTTTCAAATGATGCGACAGCCATCGTAGATAATGCAGATCTGAAACCAATTGAAATCATCGATGACGTATTCGGGATTACCGGATATTATGATCCAGAATCGGTGTTTGGACTTACAACAGGTGGTGAAATGAGTGGTGGTTCCGCTTCTGGTGACTCTAACAGAGTTGGTATCGGTGTTCAAGGTTTCGACATTCTTGGTGTAAAGACACCCGAAGCTACTAAGAGTTCATTGGGACTCGTCGAAGTCTTCGAGGGTAATCACGGTGTCAACTTCGCCGCTGATATCAAAGCTAAATTGAGTGCTAAGGATCAATCTAGACTTGGACTTCAGAACAGAACTGACACCGGGCAGGTTACTGATAACCAAGGTGCGGGAGATGGTGAGACTTTGTCTAAACCCTCACTCGCCAAGGTTCAGCAGGTGTTTGCCTCTGCTGATATCCCAGATCCCAAAGCAGCTACCAAACCCGCAGTGGCTGCACCCCCAAGTTTGGGAGGTTGAATCTAACCATTAACGTTTTAAATTTTAGAATAGCAGGCGGTGAGAAATCACCGCCTGCTGTCTTTTCATAAATAACAAGGAGAGTCATCATGCACACATTCACACAACATATTCAATATATGACAGAGGACGTTCAGACTACAGGTCACCTCACACACCTGTCCGATCTAGTCTTAAGTGGCAATCACGAGAGTGCGTTCGCTCACGTTGATGCCACAACTAAGAGGTTCAACAACTCGATCACGAAAGGGCATGATCTGTCCTTGAAAGCAGATGGCGGCATGAGCGTAATTGTGGGAAAGGATCGAGGTGGTGATCATTTCGTCTCATATAAGTCGGGCAAGGAACGACATTATAATCACGACTCAATCGCAAGAACAGGCAAACAACACATGATTGATACATTATCTCCACTCCTGTCTGGAGCAGGGAAGATGAAAGGGCTCAAGTCGGGAACAGCATTCCAAGCTGACGTTTTACATACTCCAGAGCACTCAGACTCGACGCACACTCCGAATACAATATCATACAAGACATCCCATCCAAACAATCTTTCTATCGCAGTCCACGGTCAGTTCGCTGTTGCGGGAGATAGCATCACGAGGACATCGAACGTTCCTGATCTGTCTCAACTAAAGGGTGAAGGAGTCCACACACCCAACCTTCACGTTCACAAGAAGATGAACATGAATCTATCGAAAGACAGACACCACGATATCAACCAGCACATGAGCGATGCTCGACGTTCGATGGGTTCTGAAGGAACAGCCGAATTCGCTCAGAGTCTACCTCAGAACAAAAAGTTCTCTACCATGATTCAAGCCTACTCAAATAACTCTGCGAGAACAGACGGTAAGGTATCGGTGGACGGCCTTCGCACGTTCATGCAGGGGCATGTGGAGAAGAGAAAGGTGTCAGATGGGCTTCGAGCAAAGGAACTGGAGAGCCATACCAATCTTATCAATGACAACGAGCACCACTTCACCAACATGCTCAACGCCCATAACAGTCTCACCTCGGTCACCAATGAAGTATCGAACTCCCTGCGTAACAATGCCAGTAACTTCTCTCTGACTCCTAAAGGCAACAAACATTACTCTGAACATGAGGGTCTTGTCTCGTCTCTTGAAGGGCATACACCAGTGAAGTTTGTTCGCCGTGGTGAGCAGGGATTCTCTCGGGCGAATAAAGCCTCTGGTGAAGAGCGGTTCGGTTCCACACCCTGAAGTGGCTACTATCAACGGACCTCTTGGTATCGATTGATCAGTTCTTTCACGCATTGCCGCGCATCCCAGACATCTTTTCTGCCACTCGTCTGTGTTTTAAACACCATCGCAATCAGACCGTTCGCAATGTGATCATCGAGTTCAATCTCCATCATGACCTTTTTTCCACTCTCGTCTGATTCTCTTTGGATCTCTGTCATCTTGCCTACTCCATGTCTTGGAGCGGAGCGATTGTCGCCCCGCCCCATCCTTGTTCCACTGGGATCCACGCTTCGATTTGGGTGCCTTCTTCTTCATGCGATGATGTCGATGAAGCGGTTGAGCATGGCGCGGGAGGTACCACTCTGCTTCATAGCCTTGACGAAGCTGTTGCGGATCTTGGTGATGGTCACACCGTCCTCGTCAGAGCGCCCCATCTCCTCGAATGCATCGGCATTCTGGACTGCGTTCTTGCCGAACATGATGAACCGCTCATCGAAGCCCTGCTTTTCCTGAGCAATGGTCCACTTGTTCTTCTTGTACTCGGCGCGCTGTCTCTCTTCCTGCTTCCTGTCATCACCCAGTCCAAGCCACCAACTGTTCTTGATCGACTTCTTCTCGGTCAGGAAGAACTGAACAAGGCGAGTCCCGGTTCGGGCGCGAAGTACATCCAGAGCCTGGATCGTGGATGGTTGTCCATATCGGGAACGCCGGTCTGGTCGGAAGTATCGGTGACCGTCACGGATGACTTCTGATCCTCTGAGCGGCATACTGGTGGAGGCACCATCGGAGATGAACAGGGTGTTCATGATCTCGATGTTGTTGTCGGTCCGATACTTGGGAAGCCAGTTGGTCAGAGCGTAGATTGCATCATCAAGAGGAGTGGCACCAAGACGATCATCATATCGAGTGATACCCATTCCGGTCCAACCAAACGTCTCAGACATGATCGCGACTCGCTTGCAGGCATCGAAGAACATCTGCTTTGGCATACGCGACGAGAGGTAGTTCCGCATGATCAGGTCAGTCCCCACGATCTTTTCGCCTGTGTCAGGATCGATGAATTCTGGCAAATCGGTGGAGCGGTAAGTGCGACCCTCAAGGATGGTCGAGAAGGAATACATCTCGAAAGGAATGTTGATCATGCGGCAGAACATCGCCATCTGGATAGCCTGTCGGATGGTGTCCTTCATCACGGGATCCATGCTCTGAGACCAGTCCACTGCGATGACGAGTCCATGGTTCTTGCCGTCTGGCATGATGGTAGTCTTGCGGAAGATGTCCTCGGACCACTTGTAGTTCACCATCTTCTGCATGTCCAGCACGCCGGTCTTGGCGATGGTAGCACGGCGGAATGCAACGGCGTTCTGCTTGCGGAGGAACTCCTGAGCCATGGAGCGACAGGTCTTGCGGGACTCGTCAAGGAAGCGGTCAACCTCGTCGAGAGTTTCGAGTGAGGTCTTGGCATCGGAGTAGTGTCCGTTGACGCTCTTCTCGCCCGTGCCGTAGAGTTCAGTCCAGTCGATCATCACTTTGTCGAGGGCAAGCTTAGGCACACCGACGAATTTGTCTGCGCCACCGTAGTGATCTCGGAGTCGGTCCACGTTCTCCTCGAACTTCTGCTGCGTCTCAGACCGCTCGATGGGAGTGGTATCGTCATGCTGATCGGTGGCTGAGATGTCATTACCAGAAGTGGTAGACTTTGGCTGATCATCAGTCTTCTCACTGGTGAGTGGCTCACCAGCATCACCATCATCACCATCGATGTCACCGTCATCGTCACCGATGCTGGACTCATCAGAGTCATCAGAGTCATCGCCGGTGTCAGGAAGTCCCTGATCACCATCCTGTGGAGTCTGATCAGACTCCTGCTTGGGAATGGCACCAGCATACTCAAGAAGGGCATCAGCACAGTCGATGATGGCATCCCAAGTCTCAGCGGCATCGATCTGATCAACGAACGGTCGCTCAACGGTGTCGAAGTCAATGCAAGCCCCAACGGTACCAGCCTTGTAGTGCAGGTTGATACGGTCGATCAATTGCATGGCAGCAACCTTGTCAGCGTCAAGGGCATTTTCACCGAAGAATTCACGCTTGAGCAGATCGTTATAGGCAAAGATGAAGTCACGGCGGAGACCGGGGAACTTCTGCTTCATGAGACGCTCGATGCGGGCATCCTCGACCACATTGATGTAGTCCTTGGCAACCATGAGATCGACACCGTGCTTGGCTGCAAGGGCGCGAACAGAATCGATGTCAGCCGGTGTGTACAGTGCGTGTCCAACCTCATGTGCCACGAGCATGTCGTAGAGTTGACTGCCCATAGACTCCCAACGAGGCAGGGTGAGGACACGGCTCTGGGTGTTGAACGATGCAGTCGAGGCTTTTCCGTCATGGAGAACATGAATGTTCTCGGTGGCGAGTACCCGTGCGAAGCTGTCTTTGGCAGTGATGTTGACGTTGTTGGTGTTCTTGTTCATGAGTGTATTTTACCATATCTCAGAGTGTATACAAGGTGTATACAGTGTATTCGATGAAAATAGTGAAAAAAAAAGTGCCTCTCGAATCGCTCCGAGAGACACTTATGAACACTATACCAGTTTGCCGTCCAGATCCTCTTCTCCGAGAAGCTCACGGGCTTCATCCTCAGAGAGCATCACAGGCATCCAATCGAGCATCTCGTCACTTGGAATATACATCAGATCGCCCTCACTTCCAGCACTTCATCATTTTCAATCTCGTCGATGTAGCCATCATCTGAGTGTGCGTATGGGTTTCCTTCCACCCAGATGTTGCCCGCGATCCAGGCTTCAACCTCATCTTCAGGGATATCATCAGGCACTTCAATCGATATAGCAGTGGCAGTAAAGTGACGGGTTTCGGTCCATTCCATGTCGGCTTCATACATCATCGGTCATTCTCCATGTCGTAAAAGGCAGCGTAATCGGCTTTGCTCATCTCATCACCACTCGTCTCTGCGGCACACTCGCGCCAGTAGGGGTGATCGTACTCGTAGTCAAGGTCAGGTCTCATCGTATTCGGTCCTTTCAATTATGAATTCGTTGCAATGTTGAGAATGTTCTCACCGGTGGAAAGCTTGCGAGGATTGCGAGGCAGCAGCTTCTCCCACCTCTCTCCAACAAGACCATTCGTATCCCTCATCATGTTGATGGCATCGTCCTTGGGGATGTACCAGTACTTGCCAGCGATGTCCCACTGGGCTGTAGGATAGTCTGCTCTGAAGGTATCCTTCTCTGTGAACGACACATCCACGACCACACGCTCACAGTCCTCCCAGTTGGCAAGATCATCATACCACGGTCGTTCCTCATCAGCAGGCATGTGCACATCGGCATCCACCTTGGTGTAGAGATTGGAGAAGGCTTCACGGGTGGACTCATCGAAACGAGCCAGAACCAGATCCACCGACTTCATGCGGTCACCGAACATCGCAAAGGCTTTGACGGCATCCTCCAGACGGCGAGTAGAGATCACCTTCTCGACAGCACCCTCAGTGAAGGCTTTGCGTGTCACCTCTGCCCATGTCACCAGATTGTCAAGGAACCCCGGATCATTGGTGCCATACTTCTCAGCCTTCTTGGTCAGGATCTTTCTCTCGACGGCTTTGGTTGCATACGCCTGATCATAGGTGAATGCGAAACGGTCGAGGAAAGCCTCGTTCTGGATGTTGGTATGGGTGAACATGCCATCATCGGAACCCTCACCCTTGGTGTTGGCAGTAGCGAACACAACGAAGCCATCATCAGGAGTGATCCACTCACCGGTCTTCTTGAGGAAGACACCCTTGCCCTCCAGCACAGGCTGGAGACACATGATGGGAGCCAAACCCAGATCGACTTCATCGAGGAGGAGAACAGCACCACGCTTCATGGCTTCGACGACTGGTCCATAGACGAACTTGGTCTCACCATTCACCAACCGGAAGCCACCAAGGAGATCATCCTCATCAGTCTGGGCAGTGATGTTGACGCGGAACATCTCACGCTTGAGTTTGGCACAACACTGCTCAATCATGGTAGTCTTGCCATTACCAGACAACCCAGTCACATACACATTGGCATTGATGCCACTCTTGAGAATAGACTCAAGATCCTTGTGATGCCCCCATGCCACATAGTCACGCATAATAGCAGGAACCATGGTATCAGAAACCAATGAAAGGGCATAGTCATTCATATCAACAGGCACACGTTCAGTACCAATGATCATACCATCATTTGCCATCTGACCAATACTTCGCTCAGGAGCAACAGCGGAAGGAACAGCGGAAGGAACAGCGGAAGATGAAGTGAGGGACGTAGCCTCTGCCACGTAGTAGGTACCACGATCTGGACCCTTACGAGAGACATCCTGAACAATCCATGCAGGTGGATACTTCATGCCAAGATCATTGGCAGTAGAGAGGAGTTGTCCACGGCTGTACCATACCTGACCAGTATGATCAGTCTGTTCGGTACCATAGGCACGGATGAGTTCACGGATGAAAGACTCTTGCTTGGATGTCAGTGTAGTGTTGTTCATGCGTGTATTATAACACGCCAGGAGGGGTATGCAAGGGGGTAGAGGGGATAAATGATAATAAAAGTGAAGTTTTTATGCCTATGTGTACAGGTCAGGAGGCATTAGGGTAGAGACAAAAGAATGTGGCTCTAAATGGGGTAGAGTGGCTTATGACGGAGGAGACTCAGGACCACTCACACCACGTAACTCAGTCTCAGAACGAATGAAGCCTAACGGTATCTTCTCCAGCGTACTACACTCGTCGTCGCCAACAGTACTCAACAGAGAGATATGGTCCTCCCCACGGTAGACCACATAGCCAACTGAGTGCATAACTGGGCAGGGTTTCTTTGCTTTCTTCAGAGTGTCATCGATGTCGTTCCAGCCAATGTCACCGGACTCTTCTGCATCAATCCAAACTACCTCATAGATAGGCAACTCAGAGACTTTCAGTTTGTTCTTTCGTCGTGCCACTTTAGACCGCCTGTTCATTCTAAGGATCGGACCCATAGTATATATCTCCCAGTCTGGCTGGCTCCCCGGTGCCGCCGTGGTAAGACGCACAGTACCCCCACAGTAGCGCCCCAACTACTGTTGGGTATAAGCTACTATCAACATGTGGGGGTAC
>UEXM01002421.1_pt1 | contig 13264 bp, 8 predicted proteins | sample 1796661 | NCBI WGS metagenome assembly UEXM01 (sample SAMEA4772469, study PRJEB27181) | metagenome | reverse complement strand
CTGCACACACAAATGCAGCTGGTACAGCCGTAAGCGCATCAGCAGCCGCATATAAAGCAGCCGCTGCGTCAACATCAGCGCAAAAAGTAGATATTATTGCTACTTTAGCTCTAGGTTCTGGAACAGAAACCGACACTGACGGTAATGGTGTCGTTGTTACAGTTACTTTGGCTGGCGGTGCTGCAACTGGCACAATCGAAGTAACCATTAAATACGTGGTTGATTAATTAAGAGGGGCGTGAAAGCGCCCTTCTTTTCTTATGGGATATTGAAATGACTAGTACGGTTGATATTGCAAACTATGCGTTGAATTCGCTGGGCGCTAATAACATTAGTGCGTTTGATGAAAACAGTAAGCCAGCGCGATTGGTCAACCAAAGATATAATTCAGTTCGTGATATGGTGTTTCGACAGCATCCCTGGAACTGTTTGGTCAAGCGTATAGAGCTACCGCGAGAAAGCGATACACCAGATTATGGCTATACCTATCAATTTACATTGCCGACAGATCCGTTCTGTCTGCGTGTTCTAGAATTCTCTAACGGCACACTTACCTATCCTTATGACAATATGACCTCTAACTCTGGGCAACCAGCTTTTGTGATCGAGGATCGTAAGCTTATAACAGATGAAGCAATCGCAAAAATAAGATATATAGGGCGTGTAACAGATCCGCAAAAATATGACGCTGGTCTTATTGAGTCACTTGCAGCAGCCCTGGCATTTGAACTTGCCTACGCAATTACTGGATCAAATACCGTGAAACAAATCATGGCAGCTGAATACTCTGATAAATTAAAAAATGCTAAGTTTGTTGATGCGACTGAAGGAGCGCCTCAAAAAATCGAGGCAAGCGACTTTCTACAAGCGAGATTGTAAATGGCGCGATCTGCACCAGCTCTATCCACCTTCACAGCCGGGGAAATATCTCCACGCTTAGAGGGTCGTGTAACCATTGAGAAATACCGTGAGGGTCTGGCGAACCTAACCAATATGATTGTCCAACCTCATGGCGGTGTAACGAGAAGACCTGGCACACAGTTTTTAGGTGAGGTCAAAGCAAGTGCAAATGTCACCAGGCTCATACCGTTTCAGTTCAAAACGTCTGATACTTATGCGCTTGAGTTTGGCGAACAGTACATGCGGATCTATCGCAATGGTCTGCAAATCCTCGTGGGAAGTTCTAAGGCTATCACTGCGATTACAAAAGCAAGTGCTGGCGTGTTTACAGCAAGCAGTCATGGCTACAGTGATGGAGATGAAATAGCGCTGGTGAATACTGGCGGTGGCATGACACAGCTGGCCTCTCGTAACTATAAAATTGCAAATAAAACAACGAATACATTTGAGCTCACTGACTTGTTCGGTGTTGCACTTAATACAACAAATTTTAGCACATACAGCGGATCTGGTGTCGTTGTTGATAAGATATACGAGGTTGCAACGCCTTACACATCCGCGCAGATAAACGATGTAAGGTTTGCTCAGTCTGCTGATGTAATGTACTTGGTGCATCCATCTCATGCAGTAAGAACACTTACACGTACAGATCATAATGCGTGGGCGTTTGCGATACCCACATTTACAGAAAACACAACGCCTAGCATTGTAGGGTCAAACAATTATCCTAGCGTCGTCACATTCTTTGAACAGCGCCTGGTATTCGCAGCAAGTAATACCAATCCACAGACATTGTGGTTTTCTAAAAACGCACAATACTTAGATTTTACCACTGGCACTGGCGATAATGATGCACTGATCTACACGATTGCATCAAATAAAGTAAACGCCATCAGGTATCTATCTGCTACCAGGATCCTTAATATTGGTACATCTGGTGGCGAGTATGTGCTTACAACAACAAACGGTAGCCCAGTAACACCAACGTCTACGGTTATTCGTAAATACAGCAACTACGGATGCATTAATGCTGAAGTTGTCCAGGTGGCAGATGTAACGCTCTTTGCACAACGTGGAGCGCGTAAGGTACGTGAATTTAGATATGTCGGTGAAGTGGACGTAGGCGGCTACACAGCGCCTGACATAACGGTATTAGCCGAGCATTTAACCGAGGGTGGCATTAAAGAATTTGCGTTTCAGCAAGAGCCAGAAAGCATCGTATGGGCGCGCAGAGATGACGGTACATTGTTGGGTCTGACATACAGACGCGAAGAAGAAATTGTTGCATGGCACAAGCATGTGTTGGGCGGTGTGTTTGGAACTGGTCAGGCGCGAGTAGAAAGCATTATCTCCCTGCCAACAGATAGCGGTGAGGATGAGCTGTACATGATTGTCAAAAGAACGATCAACGGACAGACAAAGCAATATGTTGAGGTGATGAAAACCTTTGATTTCGGTAATGATACGACTGCAGCATTCTTTGTAGATAGTGGGCTGGCATACTCTGGAAGCTCTGTATCAAGCCTCTCAGGGCTCTATCACCTGGAAGGACAAAGCGTTAGTGTTTTGGCAAATGGTGCAACCCATAGCGCTCAAACAGCCACAAGTGGTGGGATCAGTCTTAATTTTGCAATTACCAGTGGTGCGGTAGGGCTAGGATACACCAGCGAAATGCAAACGCTCCGCATCGAGGCTGGATCGAGCGATGGCACAAGTCAGGGCAAACCAAAACGCATACACGATGTAACGATCCGATTGCATGAAACTGTCGGTGCAGAAGTCGGCACTGATGAAAATAACGCAGATAGAATATTTTTTAGAGACAGCAGCATGGATATGAATGCAGCCGTACCGCTGTTTACTGGTGACAAAGATATAGAATTCCCAGGTGGTTTTGAAGAAGGTGACCGCATTTATGTACGCCAAACACAGCCACTCCCGATCACAGTACTTGCGCTTTATCCGCGCATGAACACTTACGATGTATAGGTTATAAATGTTTTTTCAATTAGCAACATTAGCTTTAGGCATATCTAGCGGTATTAGACAAAAAAAAGCTGGTGATGATGCAGCCGCTGCACATAGGGCAGTTGGTGAATTCAACGCTAAAATGGAAGAGCGCAATATCGGGCTTATTGATAAGCAGATTGAAGTAACTAGGCGTGTGAGAGCATTAGACGAACAAGAAGCTCGATACCGATTTAGTACTGAAGTTCTTGGCACTGTTGTAAACCAATACGCTGGCGCTGGTATTGCTATTGGAAGCGGTACGCCTATGCGCGTATCACGACAGTTTGCCAGAGAGTTCGAGGTCGCTCAAGCAAAAGAAGATTTTAACGTTTCAAATCGCATCATGCAAATGGAAGACGCAAAAGAAGATGCACGACTAAGGGCTGAATTATCGCGTATGGAAGGTGGCTACAATGCAGCTGCTGCTAAGTCTGCTGGTACTGCAAGTATGATACAAAGTTTTGGTCAAGCGGCTCGATTTGGATACGAAAACCGCGCAGCATTTGGAATAGCATAACATGAGAATACCGCGTTACAGATCAAATGTGCAAATGACTACGGAAGCACCTGGCAGACCTATGACTGCTAGAATGCGAGCCGCACCTATGGTTAATGCAATTGAGGCTAAAGCAAATGTCTTTAATGCTGCGTTAGAACAAGTAAACGAATACGCTGTTCAACGTCAGAAAATGATTAATGAAACAAAGCGTAACGAGGCGATATTCGGTGCAAAAGAAGGTCTGTTATTGCTTGTTGATCGATTAGAGGCCGATAAAAATCCGTTTGATATTATCAATATGGATAACAAAACTGGTCGCTGGTTTGATGAGGTTAAGAAAATAAAATCTGAAATGCGTAGTAAGGTTACGCAAACAGATGCAGAGCTTGCATACTTTGATCAACAATTTACACAAAACGAAATATCTTTACGGTTTCAGTTAAAAGATAGGCTAGACACAGCAATAGAAACGCGAGCAAAAGCAGCAGTTCAATCACGAAACCAACAATACATAGATAAGTATTCTAATCCAAATGTAGATTTTACGTTATTCAACGAAGAGTCATCTGAGATAGGAGCGATGCTTAACCAATCTGTTAAATCAGGCTATATGGCTCCAGAGCTTATAGATGCGCTTGGTAGGGATACCGTAAACGATATAATGAAAAATCTTGTTACAGCCTATGCTGGTAACGATCCCAATTTAGTATACAACCTAAAAAATTATTTAGATGTCTTGGATAAGTATGCTGGTGTTACGGACGAAACGTTTGAGGGCAAAGCAAAACTTATAGAACGAGATCAAGAACTAGCAGCGATAAATCTGCCAAATTCTGATTGGACAAAGATTGTTTTAGGAAGCGTAAATAGGTCTGAAGCCAGAGATGCATTGGCAACAACAATGACAAAAGCAAATAAATTTGATGCAAGATTAACAAAACAATTAAATAAACAAAGTGAATTAACTTCTAACCAATTTAAGAATTTAAAACTTTTAGCTTTCTCAGCAGATCTTTCTTTAGACAGAAACCAAAACATTGAAGAGCTTAAAGGAAAATATGGTTTAATTTTTACAGTTCCTTTTATGAAGAAACTAGAAGCCGAAGCTGACAGTAGAGGCAATATCGGTGGAAATGAGTTTCAAGATTTGTTGCTTGATTTTTTAACTTTAAACAATCAGCTGACGATAACTGAACAAGCAGATCTAGAAAGCAAAATACTACAGCAAGACAGTATTTTCTCAACACAAGATGATCCGCGTGTTGTAGATCTTTTAAGCAAAAAAGTTATCGCTGACGATGAAGATACGGAATATTTAGAAGCCAATATACATCGTTTGACGCGAGAGACTTACATTAAATTTGCTGCTGACTTAGAAAAGATTGGTACAGATCAAGACGCAGAAACAAAAGACGCATTTAATTTAGTAATGAATTATGTAAAATTTGAATTAAACATGCCTGATAAAGACGAACTGACGAACGTAGAGCGTGTGTCAATGCAAAGTACAAATGCTGTAAAAGCGCAGTTGTTACGAGATGTTTTTAAAGAAGATAGCAAGCTTACAGATTATAATTCTATTGTTAAACAAGCTGATAAACTTATTGCGGTGGAAAAAGAAAATGTTAAGAGAGCTTTGCTTCCGTTGTTTGGTAACTTTTTAGAAGAAATAAACGCAAACGAAAAGTTTCGTGGTTCTATTTCAGCTACAAGTACAGATCCAGGAAAAGATTTAGAGGATAGGTTACTTAGTTTATCAGCAGAAGATCAAAATTTAGTTGCTGGTTTATATTATCAATATCAAGGCAGATTAAACACGTTTATTGTCAGAGGGTTTTTTGAATGAGCGATCTGAATAATTACAGCGTTGACGATGAAATGGGCAAGTACATTGATGCGTTTGAGATCAAGCAAGCTAATTTAGGTATGCAAAGTTTTACGCATTCTCGCAGACGCTATAACCCGAACACAAATAGAAATGATGTGTTGGCTCAAATGGAAAACGGTGGGTACATTAAGGTCGGTGATGAAGAATTAGTTTCTGAACAACCGTCTGAAAGTTTGGTGGCAAATCTAGAAACGGCTGCACCAGAACAGCCAATGATGCAAGAGAACACAGATCAGTCTATGGAAACGCCAGGTGCGTCTATAGAAAGCGCAATGGAGTATGCCGACACTGTAAAAACAAACCAAGGCCAGGTGACAGCTGACGATATGCTTGCAGCTGGCTACGATGAAAACACAATTAAGGCGATAGGCATTGGCGCAGATGTAGAGCCGATGGTTTTATCTACGCAAGAGATCGAAGACAGACTACGCAACGGTGGGTCGTTTATAGGTGAGTACGATCCGACAATACGAGAAAATGGCAGAGTAGAACTTACGCAGTACCTTATCGAGCTTGCAGAAGATAGCCTAGCAGAAGATTTGCAAGCACAAGGTTTTACACAAGATCAAATACAGTTAGAGCTGCAAGCTGAAAGACCACGAATAGCCAACGAGTCTAAATCATTGTCTGGCATGTTTTTTGGTGACGAAACAACATTTGGTATCGGGGTAGGTGATTTTGTAACAGCTGGCGTTATGGATATCCAAGAGGGTGCTCGATTATTTAAACAAGGCATTAACAGTAATAGCGTAGCAGATCGATCATTCGGTGCATTACTTGTACTGGCTGGCATAGCAGAGGCTACTGGCGTTGGTATGCTTGTCGGCAAAGCAATTAAGAAAAGCATTCCGACACTAAGAGCTGGTCTGTCTAATGTTGGTGAACGACTTAACCAGCCTGGTAAAATGCCCACTGTTGGGTCTTTAGGTGGAAATGTTGGAGATGAAATAAACAAAGCCATCCAGCTTTTTGATCAAGCAAAAATAAGAAGAGAGGCAACTACTGGTAGATATGTTGGTGGGCCACCTGGTTTAGACACGCCACAAAAATTAGCAGCATTGCGAAGAAAAGTAGCTGACTTAACTCAAGAAGGATCTCCAGGTCGTTTCTGGTATGAGCGATCAGGAAAAGCTATTCTAGATGCTGTGGGTGGTGACAAGGTTGAAGCAGAGAAAATAGCGCAAGCGATTGCAATAACATCATCTGGCACACCTGTTGGCGCAAATTTTGATTTTGCGTTACAAGCTTATTTGCAAAACAAAGCTGGTCAGCCAATTTCTACTGGGCGTTTTCCACAGGCGATGAATAAAAGACTTACTGACATGTTTTACGGCACTCCGTGGGAAGGCCGTAAAACTAATAGTTTTTATGTAAATCTTATGCGCGAAATAGATCCAACATTAGATCAGCCTGTTACAGTTGATATTTGGATGTTGCGAGCTTTTGGTTATGGAACTGATAACCCAACTGACCAACAATATACGTTTGTAGAAAACGAAGTTAACAGGATTGCTGATGACCTTGGCTGGGAGCCGCAACAAGTACAAGCTGCTATATGGGTCAAAGCAAAAGCCGATGACGAAGGTATATCTGTAGACAGGGCAAAATTTGATTACGCTGACGCATTAGAAAAAAACAAAATGCAGATAAGCTGGGAAAGTATACCAGGTTCAACAAGCGGTCACATGTTAGAAATGTTTGATGCGCCTTATGAAGTACAGCAGCAATATCACGTAGATATTTCAAAAGCTTTTCTTGATGACAATGGCAATGATATAGTTGCCCAACGTCTTGGCATACCGTCACCAGGTGATTTTGAAGCGCCAGGATATTTTGAGGGCAAAGTAAGTCCTGGCACACAAACTGAATTAGCCGTACCAAAACAATACAAAGGGCCAAAATATGGTGCTGTTGAACCAGCCGCTCTTGAGTTAGTTAATGCTTACGCTGCTGTGCGCGGTATACTTATGAAGCAAGACGGTGTAGGTTTTCATAGACCTTTTTTTAACCCAGCTAAAAAAGATGCAAACGGTATCCAAGTGGATATAGGCAGAAATTTTAGTGAAGAAGAAACAGCACAATTTGCACAAATATTATCTAAATTGTCTGGTCATGGCGAATATAATCCAATTGGTACAACGAGCGGTGTTAGAATTTTAAACTTTGATTATCTTGATTTTGATAATAAAGAGTTTATAAAGTTAGTTGATCAAGCTCTTGAGGAGCTAGATTTAGGTGATGCAGAAGCAAACGTTAAATATTTTGCAAGTCAAAACGGTTATGCTGGTAACGATTGGAGTGTAAATAAAAATGGTGAAGGTTATATCTCGCAGCTGGGCGAAGAAGGACGATCCGATATTCAACGGAAAGTTCGTGATGTCATCACAGAACTCTCCCCAAGGATCGATACAATCGACTCAGAATACCAAATCAAATACGGTTTCAAAGAAAACTCAGAAATCAATGCAGAGTTCAGATCAGGAATAACACCACCTACTGAACCTTAATATAAAATTTAAAACTACTTATAGGTCGCTTATGCGGCCTTTTTTGCGTGAGGCATCATGGCAGTAAATCCACTAGACTTAGCTGAAGAGCAAACACAACGTGCAGAGATCGATGCTGCTGGCTCGCCTACAGAGTTTGCTACGGATCCATCGCAAAATCAACAAGTTGCTGCACTTGGCAAAATAATTGGTCTTACAAACAAACTTCCTAATCCAGTTAAGGTTCCAGATCAGCCTGTTAATCCAGATGCTGCACAAAAAAACATAACGGACGTACCAGTAGGGCGTCCACCCACAGGATCTGAAACACCATTAGCTGAAGCATCAAGTCCTTTGTATTCTTACAAAAGAGTACAGAGGCAAGTTGCGCCTGATGTGCTTGAGGATCCAGAGTCATTAGCAGAATTTAAAAAGCGTGGGTATCAGGCATTTCCAGTGCCAGATCAAAAAATTCTAGATGATGCAAAACAGTTTGCAACGGAAGAAGCTGCTAATGCAGAAAAAGTAGCGGAGAACGTAACAAAGAAAGCAAAGACCGTAATTACAAAACAGCAAAAGAATGCTGGTGTACGGCCTGATAACTTGCTTGATGGCGATAGAACAAAGTCAGTTCTAGAACGTCTAGAAGCAATGAAGACAGATCTAAAAGATATTAAAAATGGCGGTGATTTCAACACTGCAAGACTGCTCACAGGCGAAGACGTACACGAGGCGATAGCAGTTTTATCAGAAGATTTTGCTGATGAAATTGAATTGCAAAAAAGAGGCGTGATTACACAAAAACAAACAATTCAAGAAGCAGCTAAAATATTAGCAGAAGACGAGTTAGGTTTTACTAAGGAATTACTATCTAGAAAAATAGGTGATGGCTCTTTCAATGCGGCAAAAACATTAGCTGCCAGACAGCTACTTGTCCTTAATACAGAGCGTATGCTTGAAATTTACAAAAGAATAACAACAAACAAGGCAAATGAGGTTGAAGTGTCAGCTGAAGATTTGTTTGAGTTTCGTAGATTGCTCACAATACAAGCTGGTATTCAGTTACAAAGCAAAGGTAACCAAACAGAAGCCGCCAGAACTTTTAACATATTTAATGTGGATGTAGGTGGTGAAGACAGTGCATTATTCTTGGCAAGAAATGCAGATCGCATACTGCAAGAAAGTGGCGGCAAAGAAACAGCACTAGAGCTTGTAGAGCGTTTTGGTTTGCTTGCTGAAAGCGAAGATCCGATAGGTGGTATAAATAGGTTTTCGTTAAAAGCTTACTACGCAAAAACCAAAGAAGTTATTCACCAGGCATACATGACAGGTTTGTTGTCTAACCCAGCAACGCAGTTAAAAAACATTTTAGGTACTGGGTCGTACATGCTGTATCAAATACCGTCTGAGTATTTAGCTGGTGCGCTTGGTGCGGCAGTTAGAAAGCAAGCTGCTATTCGCGGCATAACGGTTGATCCAGATCAAGTATACATGCGTGATGCGTCACTGCGAATGAAAGGCTGGTATGATAGTTTTGGTGATGCACTTAGCGCTGGTGCATTAGCGTTTAGAACTGAAAGTCCAAGCGGTGGTAAAAACCGATACGATCTAGAAATCTATAATCCTGTTGGTCAGGCAGAAGAAGGGTTTTTTGCAAAATCTTTGAGTTATGCTGGCAAAGGTGTGCGCTTGCCGTTTCGCTTGCTATTAGGCGCTGATGAATTTTTTAAGGTAATGTCTTCTAGAGGTGAGCTCTACACAGCTGTAAGTCGCAGATATGGCGATCTTATAATGCAAGGCAAAACAGATGAAGAAGCACTAGCTGAAGCTGGCATGTTGTTGCTTGATCCTAAAGCTGTAGATGAAGTTGTTGAAGAAAGAGCACTGTATGACACCATGCAGTCTGACCTCGGCAAACTAGGCAAGCTTACTGGAGCAATACAAAATAACTTTCTTGGTCGGTTTGTTTTACCATTTGCCACAGCGCCAACAAACTCCATGTTTCGTGTGCTAGAAAATTCACCACTTGGGTTTTATAAAACAGTAGCACCAGAATTTGCTGGTGGTGGTAAATCTGCAAGAGAAAGACAGTTGGCTGCTGGCCGTGCTACGATGAGTTCAGCAGTGATGTATTACTTTTCTCAGCAAGCAGTTGAGGGAAGAATAACAGGATCAAGGCCACGTAACAAAGCAGCTAGAGAGGCTCTACCACCAGGATGGCAACCATACAGCTTTGTTGTAAGAGGCGAGGGTTTTCCAGAAGACATGCCTTTGTTTGATCAATACGGTAGGCCAAACGGCCCACTAAATTATATTTCATACGGTGGGTTTGAGCCAATTGGCGCTATTATTGGTTTGTCTGCTGACTACGCACAAAAAGCATCAGAACTGCCACCCGGCGATAATTATAAAAAAATACTAATCGACCATGCAGCACTGATTTCTGGTGCAGCTGCTGACTATATGTCTGAACTACCAATGCTTAAAGGCATTGCTGACATTGCAGATACAATGCGAGGTGAGGGTTTAGAAAATCTACTAAGATCGTATCCACAAAATGCAGCTTATCCATATGTTCCAAATCCATTAAGTGGATTGCAACGTGGTCTGTATGATTTAGGCGTGTTTGGTGGTGACCCTAACGTTGTAAAACCTCGTAAAGATGTTGAATATTACACAAAAGAAGAACGTTACAGAAAAGATAAAGACGGTAAATATGTGTATGGTACTACGCCAACAGGTGAGCCAAAAGATGTAGATAAAATTGGCACTGTAAAAGATTCAAGCTTAGATAAGTTATTATCATCAGTCTATTCATACTCAAAAATGGATAGTGCGTTTGCCAATCAATATGACACAAATGCAATTCTTTATGACACTCTAGGCCAGGAAATACAGTCAACCTCTTTGTCTATTGCAAACAATCCAATTGCAGCAATTAGAAACAGAATTCTTGGTATACGGATTGAGCCAGGAGTGGAGCCATCTGCATCTGAAGCAGAGCTCATTATGTTGTATGGCGAAACAGGAAAATGGCCTCTGTCAAACAAAGAAGAATTAACTGGCATACCGCTTACTTTTGGAGCGCAATCCGATTGGACACGCATAGCTAAAAACGAAAAACGAATGCCAGTACCAATGCTTGGCAATTCATTTCTAAGCTTTCGAGAGGCGCTCACAATGCTAACAACTGGTAAAGTAAAAACAGATGAAGGGGCTAACCTGACAGATTTCTCTAGCAACTATAAAGCAGTAAGCAACGCTGGAAAAATAGACAAAATAAGAAAACTACAAGCGATGTTTTATGACGCATCAATTCAAGATCTTTTTCAAGAGACTGACAGTGAGGGCAACTTGCGATTTGAAAATTTAAAGCAAGCTTACGAGGACGTTCAAATGCAACGACTAAAAGAAGAACAAAGACGAAAGCGAGAAAATAGATGACAGTTAGTAGCTCCACAAACAAAGTAAGCTATTCGGCAAATGGCTCACTTACTACGTTTGCATACACGTTTAAAATTTTTGATCAGTCAGATGTTGTTGTCATCCTGAGGGCGGCTGATGGAACGGAAACTGTACAAACCATAACGACACACTACACAGTCACTGGGGTAGCAGCTGCATCTGGCGGTAATGTAGTGTTTGGATCAGCTCCAGCTTCTGGTGTTACTGTTGTGATTTTGCGCTCTCAGCCTCTTACACAGGGTCTTGACCTGGTTGCTAACGATCCTTTTGACGCTGAGAGTTTAGAAGCAGCTTTAGACAAGCTTGTATTCATGTCACAGAAACACGAGGAAGAACTTAGCCGCGCTATTAAGGGCTCACGAACAAACGTCATATCCAATTCAGAGTTTACGGTTTCTGCCACAGATCGAGCCAATAAACTGTTTAGTTTTGATAGTTCTGGTAACTTATCTATCGCACAAGAGTTAGGAACGTTTCGCGGCAACTGGGCAAGTGGTACAGCGTACAATCCACGCGACATTGTCAAAGACACAAGCACTAATAATATCTTCTTGGTAAATACAGCGCATACTAGCTCTGGCTCACAGCCTTTGACAACAAACACAGATAGCGCAAAGTATGATCTTATCGTCGATGCTGCATCTGCAACTACGTCACAAACAGCAGCTGCTGCAAGTGCTGCTACGGCAACCACCAAGGCAAGTGAGGCAGCTACAAGTGCTACTGCCAGTGAAACGGCAAAGACAGCAAGTGAAACTGCGAAGACTGCTAGTGAGACTGCCAAGACCGCTAGTGAAACAGCACAAACTGCTGCAGAAGCTGCGCTTGATAGTTTTGACGATAGGTACTTAGGCGCAAAATCTACATCAGGTGGCAACCCTACAGTCGATAATGATGGTGATGCGCTTGTAGACGGTGCGCTATTTTTCGACACAACCAATAATGTGCTTCTCGTGTTCAACCTAGGAACGACAACTTGGTTGCGTACAACTCCAACAAGTTCTGAACAAACAAATATAAATACTCTGTCTGCATCAGCTGTAGTAGCTGATATGGCATTACTAGCAACTGATGCTGTGATAGCTGATATGGCAATCTTAGCCACATCAGATGTAGTAGCTGACTTAGCTATTTTAGCTACTTCAGATGTTGTAACTGATATGAATGTTTTAGCTACAGCAGACGTAGTTAATGACATGAATGTTTTGGGTACTTCTGCAAATGTAACTGCAATGAATACCCTAGGAACATCTGCAAATGTGACTGCAATGAGCAACGTGTCTGGTTCAATTTCAAACGTAAATACGGTTGCTTCAAATCTTTCATCAGTAAATAGTTTTGCTGAACAATATAGAATTGCCAGCTCTGATCCTACAAGTAGTCTAAACGAAGGTGATTTAGTCTTCAATACTTCTTCAGATAAAGTCCGTGTTTACAATGGGTCTGCCTGGCAAGACGTAGCCCCAGTTGCCACAAGCCTTACTGTTTCTCAGATTAGCGATTTAACAGTTAATGCAGCACATCTTAACAGCACAGCAACAACAGGCAAAGCCATAGCAATGGCAATGGTGTTTGGATAATAAAGGAGTTTTTTCATGGCAAATCCAAATGTAGTATCAGTTAGCAGTATCTACGCTAATACAGCAGTAGATGCTGATGTTGCCGCAAGTGCGGTAAGTTTACTAACGGCTGCTTCAAATAAGTTACTTAAAATTAATTCGTTAGTTATAGCCAACATAGATGGCACTAATTCGGCTGATATATCGGTTTGGATTACACGATCTGGCGCAGATTATTACATAGCTAAAAGTATTACAGTAGCAGCAGGTAGTTCACTACTACCCATAGATAAGAACATGGGGCTGTACTTGGTTGAGGGTGACATACTGAAGATACAAGCAAGTGCAGCAGGGGATTTATCTGCTGTTTGTTCATATGAAGAGATTGATGACGCTTAATGAAATCTTTTGGTAATATTGCGAAGGATGGTCAGGTCAGGGCAGTAGCTTCTGGCAC
>UEXM01002419.1_pt1 | contig 13272 bp, 9 predicted proteins | sample 1796661 | NCBI WGS metagenome assembly UEXM01 (sample SAMEA4772469, study PRJEB27181) | metagenome | reverse complement strand
ACCAAAATCAGTATATATCCTAGTAAATTCAATTTCACCTAACACACAAATTAATGCAAATTTTACATTTTGTCTTAACTTATCTAATTTATTTCTTTTTTGGTGTGGTTTTTGATTTTTATTATAGTCCATTGATGGGAAGGGTAACTTTCCTTTTCTTTTTAAAACTTCATTAATAAATTTAGTTTTTGTTAGTCCCATCATACCACTACAAAAAGGTATTTTTCCTTGTTTTACCAACAATTTTGTTTTTTTTAAAGTCCTTAAAAAAGGAATTATATATCTCCAATACCCAAATATAAAAATTAGGGGTGTAAATAATATTTTTAATGTGTTAAGTTCTAAAATTAATCTATCCCTTTGTTTTTTACTTTTTTTAAATGTTATTTCTAGAGGTACTCCTTCAAAGATGTCCTCCCAAAAATACATATCATAACCAACAAAAGCTGTTTTTTTATCCTCTTCTAGGATTCTAATACCCTCACCATAATACCCAGGGTGCATTATTTTGTAATCATCTTCTTGTAAAAAAATATATTCATAATGGTCTTTAAGTAATTTAACACCATAATCAAAAGAACCTAAACATACACCTTTACCTTTATCCCAAGGTCTATGTATGATACGTATAGTACCATTATATATTTTTTCCCCATTTAAACTATCTAAAAATTCATTACCTTTTATATTACCACAATTATGGTTAACAAATATAATATCTAGATTTTCCACACCTGGGTCTATACTTTTTTCATGCTTTACAAAATCTTTTATCATTTCAATAGTCTTATCTTCATTTTGGGGGTAGAACCTTCTAATCCCAAAGTAAGTAGAAACTATTTTACAACATTTTATATTTGTGTATTTTCCCATTTAATTATTTTTGTGAACCAGATAGGATTCGAACCTATGACCTACAGCTTAGAAGGCTGTTGCTCTATCCAACTGAGCTACTGGTCCGTGATTAAATATATAATAAAAAACCCCATAAACCAAGAGTCTATAGGGTTTTTAAAGAGGGAAGTTTAAGTTATTTAGGTTTTCTTGTGTTTGTTTTGGTATTTTTCCTATTTGTTTTAACTTTTACATTAGACTTTTTATTGGTGTTCACTCTAATGTTACTTTTATTTGTGTTATTATTAGGACGAGTGTAATTTATATTAGTTTTTACCTTCGTATTTCTGTTAGGTGTATATGTTGTGGGTTTACCATCTATGTGTGTTACATTAGGACTATATATGTTAGTTCTATTGGTTCTATTAACCTTAATAGTCTTTGTGTTGTTGGGTTTAAAGTTACCTCCTTTATTATTACTAAACTTTGGACCTCTGGGTTTACCAATATAATAACCTGTGTTACAAGTAATGTAAACGTGTGTGTTAACACTATAGATGTAATTAGGTCTTATAGTGTAGTAATACCACCAAGGATACATATGTGCTACGCCATAATAGTAATAATAATCATTGTAAAATCCCCAGTAAGGTAAATCGTTGTGGTAGTAAATTTGGGTTGAGTGGTCTTGTTTATTACAACATCTATGGTCGGATAAACATACGTCTCCTCTTGCCATTAATTCACAATTATGTTGTGGTATGGTATAACTACTTTCGTAGACATAACATCCCGACAAAACCATCATTAATATAATTCCCATTATAAATCCTTTAATCCAAGATAACCATATAGTTTCATAATTATTTATTCTTAAAAAATTTTGTACTTTACCTATTAATAACTTATGCCAATTTGTAAATTTATTCATTATTTTTCTTTTTTAGTTTCACATCTTATTTCAAAAGGGTTTGGGGGTGTCACTGGTATTAAATTTTCTGTTAATAAACTATTCATTCCTTTATTTAAATTCTCGTCTACATCTTTCACCTCCCTAACTTTATCGTGAATTGTTTTTAACATAGTTAAATGGTTATAATTAGCACCATATTCTGGCCTAATATCCATCTTATCCAAATTTAATGGTGTTAAAAAACCATCCAACCATATTTTAAATTCTTTACTAGTCATATCTTTTTTTAAAAATATAATTAAAATTCAAAAATAAATCAATTTTAATCTTGATTTAATTCTGATAAATCTATCATTAATGCCTGAACTGTTTCTTTATTTATTTTACCGTCTTGTGTAATATCGTGGTGGTCTTGTAGGTTCTTTATAGCGACTACTGTGTCTGTATCCATAATACCATATACGTATTCACCCTCTTCTAGATATCCAGTCATAACTAAGTAACCTTGTATTTCCCTTACAATGTCTGGGTCTACTCTATCTTTAATATTATTGACTACTGATATGGTCTCACCACAAACTTCATTATTAACATACCCATTAGCTACTGGGTCTATTGGTTTATCATCTTTTCTAACTTGGTAGTGTAGGTGTGCTGAGTCACTATTTCCTCTACCTATATCATTTGAGTCCCCACCTACCAAACCTATTAGTTCTCCTTTTACCACATCCGTATTTTTACTTACATCTCTTTTTTTCAAATGACAGTACTTTGTTTTAATACCATCTCCATGGTCAATTATAATCATGCCACCACATCCATCTCCTGTTATATAAGAGGAGGTAACTTTACCATCATTAGGAGCGTAAACTTCTGTACCACTAGGTACGGCAAAGTCTATGGCGTTGTGTTGTCTCCCACACTTATCCCATTTTATACATTTTTCACTATCATCAACATCATACTCTACACATGTACTTCTACAAGCTGTGAAGTCTTGGATACTGTTTAGTGTACCTTCCCACCCTTTTACTGGTGTACAAAACTCACTAGCTGTAATTTGTTCTTTTAATATTTGTCTAATTAAATCTTTCATTAACAATATTTTTTATGCTCATTATCGTCCCACACATAACCACCGTTATTGGTAACTGGGTAAAATTTGTTGATGTTTCTGCATCGACCTCTACAACCTCTGGTGTGTCCACAACCAGAATCTTCACCATTTAAATCACTTTTTTTTCCATTACCTTTACAATAATCTCTCATCATTTCTTCAGCGTCCCAACCATACATATTACCCCTTAAAAAACATGCTGGAGCAGAATTAATTAATGACATACCTATAGCAAATTCTCTTGGTGTTGTCCACTTATTAATTACGCCACCGTACTTACTTTTAGAGAATTTTTTACTAAATTTATCGTGTATAGCTTTGTTTTGTACTTCTTCATTTTCTGGTGAGTTAATAAAACTCCTAATACCATCTTCCCACCAACTATAGTCTAGTTCACCACCATCTACTTCCTTACTAAAATTTATTAACTCATCAACGGACTTATTAAAATGTTTTTGAGTGACAGTGTCCCCCATAATATTATATAACCCTGGAAACCCACTAGTTGTCCAATGTAATGCACCAAATGCTGTTTCTCCTTTTACCACACCTAAGTAATCATAAGTTTTTTTTGTTTTACTCTGTGGGTAAGCTAGTACGTTTTTCCATAGGTCTACAGCAAGTTCTTCTGAAAAAGCTCCACTAGACTCCAAAAGAATTTCTTCTCTTAATATTTTTTTAATTAAGTCTTTCACAGTGGTAAGTTTTTATATTTATCTATAAGTTCTTGGACTTGGTTTTTATATCTACATGCTACCGGCATTCCTTCTTCACACCCTTCCCAACTTTGTACTAGGTCATTAAGTTCACTCATTATATCATTTTCTTCTGGACTAGGACCCATTTCTTTAATTAAAGATTCATTTAATCCTTGTTGTTCATCATATACAATACCTATTTGTTTAATATCACCATCTGAATTTGGTCCATCTGTAGTTTCCCAATCATCATCACTTTCCTCATAACCTGGCTCATCATACCACTCACCTGAATGGAACGCCCCATCTTCATCATACATAATATTGTTTTCAGCATCTTCACTAGAAAAAGCATTTATCTTTGGTATGAAAGAAATTGTTTTATAAACTCTTGCTGTTTCATACATTGGGGCTTCGTACCTTTTAAAAGGTCTAAGGTATAATTGGTCATAGTTTGTTATACTACCATCCCTTAAACCTTCCCTGTTGTCAAATGCGGCCCAAAATACTTTATCCTCAACACCACTATTATTGATACCAACAACTTTTAATGGTGTTTCCATATCCCTTCCTCTATAGTAAGTAGATTCACCCCTGTCCTCATTTTCCCTAAACCAAGCTTCGTCTTTCATCTTAGTTAAGAGTTCGGTTGCTTTGAAAAAAGCTATTTTAGGAACTGGTACTATATGATGTTTATTGTCTTTTCTTTCTGTTCTAGGTTCATATGACTGTGTGGGCACATTTCCTGGTGTTGGTGTGTCAAATGGATTCTTCCAACTACCATCGCCCGTTGTTTCTTGTTCATCTAATTCAAATAAATCAGGATGAAAAGCTTCTAGGTCCTGTATTGCTTCAGGTGACCATTGTTCTCTTAATATTTTTTTAATTAAGTTTTTCATTGTCTACTTTGTAAGTACTGTATAACTGTTTTTACCATCCCAGCATCAAAATATCTACTATCAAACTCTGCTATCATTTCATACTCTTCTTCTTTGGGCCCATCGATACTTATCATTCTTGGTGCATCATAATATAAAACATATCTAGGATAATCATATCCTTCTATATACTCCATCACTATTTCACCATCCTTATATTCTACTCGTGATAGTTCATCTATTTTAAACTCTTGTAATAATTGTTTTATTCTATCTCTCATTTTAAACTATTTTTTTCCAAGTATCCGGGCCGACAACACCGTCTACAGCTAACCCCTTATTTTTTTGAAGTACTTTTACTGCCCTTTCAGTTCCTTTACCGAATTCACCATCTTGTTCTACACCAACTACTTTTTGTATTATCTTAACTGCTGGACCAGTACTATATAATTTTATTTCTTTTTTCTTTAAAACTTCCAACATTTTTTTCTTCATAGTAGGGGTTAAGAATGTAGTAAAACCAAAACCAGCATCTATTTTTTTCTCTTTTAGTTTTTCTTGTGCTATCATAAAGTCTTCTAGGGTTGGGTACTTTTTCTTATCTACTTCTTTACTAGCATAAGCTTTATTGTATTCTTCTTTTTCGGTTTTTGTTAGGTCTTTGACATATTTTTTAACTTCACTTTTACCCGCGGCTTTACTTGTTTTATAAGCACTACCTTTAGCTAACCCACTAAAAAACTTTTTTAACTGACCTACAACTTTTTTACCGGCCGTCATAAAAACTGCTGGTAACGCATACCAACCTAAAGATGCTTTTCTAATAGCGTTATCTACTGATGGTACTATTTTATCCAGAAAACTATTAATTTTACTGGAGTATTTGGCTATTGTAGAATATATTTTTTTAACGAACCCTTGGACTTTACTGTTTCCAGTATTTAAGAGATTGAGGAGTGTGTTCGCTGCTGTTTTTCCATCTGTAGTCATTTTACTAAAAACTTTATTTAACGTACTACCTACCGCTTTATGTAGAGCTTTAAATGGGGCAGCGATAACTGAACCTACTGCAGGAATAACCGCAACTAGAGATAACCCCCCCATAACCCATTTCTTTTTAACAAAATATATAAGAGCGTTTATAGCGTCAAAAAAGTCACCAATACCAGGAATAAATCCAGCGTAATCTAAGACTGTTTGAACTCCATCCAGTACACCCTCAGTTAACATATTATTACCATTATTATCATAAACTTCTAATAACTGATTATTTCTATAACCACTACCTTCTACATATGTCATACCCTCCATAACTAAACCTTCTTGATAGGAGATTTCTTCTTCTATTATTCTGAGTATTTTTGCTCTTTTCATATTTTTTTAAGATTTATCTATTTTCTTTATGTTTTCTACACCGTCTTTGGTTAAAGGTAATCCTAATTCAGTAGTTAATTTTGCTACTTTACCTAACAATTCTTCATCGTTTGGATTGGTTTGTAGTTTTTTTTGTAAGTCCATTAACTCCTTCATTTTATTTTCCTTGTCTTGTTCTTTAATTACTCTTTCAACTATTCTATTTAAGGTTCTTTCTGTTAATTTAATTTTTTTCATAATTCTTTTAATATAAATATTAATTTATTAGGTCTTGTTCCTGATTCATCGTTAAAGAAATCCAATCAGTTATTGCTTTTATCCCTTTTTCTATATCACTATCTTTAAATATACCTGATTTTATACCATAACTCACCATATCCACCACTGGGTCTAATAAATGTGACAAATTGACATCTTCATCTGGTTCTTCCATGTCAATTAGTCTGTAGTAATTTCCCTCCATATCTTTTATTTCACTATAGTCGGTTGGAGTGAGGGCAAATCTATTAGATAAAAATCTAAATATATCCGCCTTTAACATATCTCCTTTATCCACCATAACTTGTTCCTCTAATACTTTTTTATCTTTTATGAATTTATATAAAGCATCACCTAATTCTTTTCCAAATAAATCATCAGAAGGATAATGTACCTTTGCAACTAACCTCCCAGTACCTATCTCATTCCCTAATTTATTAATTTCTGATTCGTGTTTTGGGTATTTATCAGAAAGTATTTTAGCTACCAACCTTCCTTGTGTTGCATGACCTGAAGGGTATGCTGGTGTTTTAGCTGAATCTAAAGGTTCTTGGTGAAACTTTAGTCCCTTTGCATTTGCTAGTTGTTGGGGTCTAGGTCTGTTATAATGATATTTTAATTTAAGTATTATAGGGGATGTGTCTTTTGTAATATCTTTTAGTTCTTCTTCGGGAAATTCTAAATCTTTTTCTTTAAAGTATTTTTCAAAGTGTGGGAATATATCATCTGTGGTATCAACAAACTCATCTATTAGTGGTAAACTGTCCAATAACATTAATTCGTCCATAACTTCTTCCGACCCATTTTTAGGTGGGTTAGTACTCATAAAATCTTTTATGGGAAAACCTTTAAAAACACCAAAATCTTTTTCCATTCTTTTTTCGTGTTTTTTAGGTGGTTTTTCCTTCCATACCAATTTGTCTATTTTAGATTCAGTCATTATTTCTGGTGTTCCGACGTAGTTATCTATTGACTCATTTGGTTCACTAAAATCTACATAGTCTAACATTGGTTCTACCGGTAGATTCTTTAGTAAAATACTTACGTCACTCAATACCTGTTCCCTAACCTCTTCATACATATTATCGTATGGTCCAGGTCCTCCACCCTTCCATTCTTTTTGAGCTCTCTCATTTGTCTCCCAAAGTGTCATTTCTTCTACACCATCTTCCGTACTTACTGGTACTTCTGTACTTCCATCTACAACAACATCTACCATAATAGTAAATGGATAACTATTGAAGTTTAGTAAGTCATGAAAATCAATACTGGTTACCACATACTCATACTCCCAACCCTGTATACCTTCTAATCTGTCTGTTATAATATTTATCAACTCTTCATCTCCATAATACTCCACTAGATTGAATGTGACTTTGGTCCTATCATCAGCATCATTCATATTAAAACCTATTAATTTTAATCTGTCTGGGTCTAGTGTTGGTCCATGATTTTTCCAAAAATTAAAAAGTAAGTCTTGTATTTCTTTTGGCCCTTTTAATTCTTCTACCATTTTAGGGGTCAACCCTTCATCTACTCTTATAAAGTCACTACGTGTTATTTCAGAATCATACTGTTCATAATCACCATAGTCATTGGTTTCCATTTCTCCACCCCAAGCATAAAAATCATAATCTGCTCTAGTACCAGCATCATCTCCATCAAAACCTAAAACTTCTGCACTACCATCTTTGTATTCTACTTGACTGCCACTTTCTTCTCTATCTACATCAAACCATTTTAATTTTTCTTTGATTGGTCTTTCTATACTTCCATAATCACCATCTTCAGTCCAATTATCTAATGCCCATTTTGCGTATTTGGTTGTTCTGGTGTCTTCTACAACATCTCTCATGTAATTAATACCAAATAATTTCATCACATCCCAAAACTTTTTACCTGAACCCCAATCTCCGGGTGTTTCATCAACTACCGTCTGTAACCCACTACGGTCTAAGTTTTTATGTAGTTGTTTTAATATAGCAACTTCTAGTTTGGTGAACGGTGTACGGTCTGGTGCATCCGGGGTGTTAGATTTTGCTGTCTCAGCATCTCTTTTTTCACCATCTATAATTCCATAATCTTCTGGGTTTACTTGTTCCTCTAAATAACCACCTTCTTCATCCATTCCATCATCATCATATAGTTCTTCATATTCCTCATCTGACATATAAACTTCTGGTTGGAAGGCGTCCTCATATCTCATGGTTGGTCCTTTTGGATTAAACATCCATGTGTCGGCCCTAGGATAGAGATGTTTGTGAGTTGAAGACTTGTCAAATACTCCTGGTCTTTCTGGGTCGGTTACATCTACATCAGGTCTATTAAGACCATAATATGGTTGGGTGTGTGTCCCCCATTTATCACCTGTATATATTTTTGTAACAAAGTAACGTATGTATTTATCTGGTTTGTTCATATCGTTCTTTACGTCAACTCCGACATCAAGTACAATAATTTCATCTCCTATTTTTAGTTCTGGGTTTAAGTCAGATTTTTTCTGTTCACTAATTGTTTTTCTATCTACCTTATTTGCCATTGGTACGTTAGCATAAATCCAAGTATCACCTCTGTATAAATTTTTCATTGGTGTCAGATGATGTGTATACGGATAAGGTTCTATATCGTAATACTCATCGTAACTTGACCCTACGTTTACTACTCTATAGGTCCCAAATCTTTCAGGCATATGTGCGTGTTCACCATCAACATCAATTACTCTTATAATATCTCCTTTTTCTAATGTAGGATTTAGTCCTGGTTGATTATGTTCTTTTAAGTATTTGTCTCTTGTATATTTTCTAAATCTTTGTGGGTTAGCTTCTATGGCCGCTTTTGGGAATCTTGTCCCCACACCATGTTTTCTAGCTTTGGATAAAGTTCTAGCTATTTCATTAGGTTCTTCTTCTAGTTCACCCCTTCTAAATCCTTTTCTTAATACCCAACTATCTGTTGGATGTAGTTGTTCTCTTCTTATCATACCGCCACCAGCTAACATACGACCTAAACGTTGGTCCTCAGTTTCACCAATAGGAGTTATCTCATAATACATTGTATCAGCGTCAGGACCTTCCCAGTTTTCTGGTTGTCTATGTTTAATACCTGTAACTACATAATCTTTAAACCTTTCAGCTGTATTCAGAGTACCATAACTTTTATCAACATGAACTACGGTAACTTCATCACCTATCATTAAATGTGGATTTAAATTATCTTTTTTCATATTCTATCCAAGTTGAATTGACCATATTTTAACTAGGTCCACTGCTAGAGGTCTTATCTCTCTATTAAAGTTATCAAGATTTGCTTTTCTATCTTCTCTGTCTGCTCTATCCATTAATAATATAATTAGGATATCTCTTACCTTATCTGCGTTATCTAAAAGGTGTTGTATGTTTTCATCTGGGTCTTCTAATCTTTCTGGGTAATTTAAGTCTAACCATTTGGTTAACCATTGTTTACCTGACCATAAAAAATCCGGTGCTTGGAACATGTTTACAATTCCACTATCTCTTAAATGACTTAAGTATCTAAATACATCACCTCTACCACCAGTTAAACCACCTTTTGTATTCTTTGCTAATTTTAGTATTTCATTCTTATCAAATTGCATTTCTTTTAACATACCTGTTTCAAATAATAAACCTGTTATTCTAGCCTCCTTTAAACTTTTTAACCATTTAGCGTTATCAACATTTAAATCGTGGTCATCTGTATCTCCTTGGTCTCCGTACTCCATATCAATATCATATTCAAACCATGATTGTTCTGCCTTGTTTAGTGCATCCTCCTCACCATAACCAGCAAAATCACCATCACCATATCTATATTCTTTTACCCAATAAGATTCATTACCGTCTATATTGTATAAACTTGGCCATTCTTTAACTGGTTGTGTGACCAACCCAAAATCTAAGTCTGAAATTGTAGTATCTGGAGTAACACCTAACTCTAATTGTTTTGCTCTTTCAGCTTCGTTCCAATTATCATCAGTCCATTTTGCAAATCGTGTTGCTTTAGCCCAATCTTCTCTCTGATATGTGTCTTCACCAAATAATTTTATAAAATCAACAAATTTTGTGTGTGTATCAGTTGATAGATTTTCTTCTGATTCTTCCCAAATTGCTCTTATCTCATCTCTAGGGAACATTTTTGCCAAACGATTCATTATATTAATATCTAGTTTGGTGAATGGGGTGTTATCTAAATCACCATCTTCTCTCTCATCACTTATGTTGTCTCCTGGACTATCAGCACTTTGTTCTTGTATTGGTTCTGGGAAAAATCTTAGTTCACCTAATCTATCTTTTAAATTTTCGTTGATGTCTATGTTTGGTGACCAATACCCATCATAGAATTTTGTTTCAGCTTCTAGTTCATCTCCAACTTTACTAACACCATCGTACATGTTATAGTAACTTTTTAGTATTATATCAGCTAAGCGTTGTGTATTTAAATAATCCAAACCATCATCCATCATAATACCCTCCAAAGTATTTCCATCATAGTCCGTATAATCAAAATATTCTGTGTTATCCCATTTGTCCCCCAATAAATCTTTTAAATCAAATTCAATGTGCCACTGTTTTGTACCATCATCTGTTGTTACTAAGTTACCTTCTTCAAAATAATCAGTTATTTTATCTATTATATCATTAGCCATTGCATTCTTAACACCATACTCATGTTCATCATTGTATGCAGATGTTAGATACATTCTAATTTCACCCACCTCCTCTTCTTTTTCTTCTAATATTTTTTCTTGTTCTTCATTTTGTGGGTTATTTTTTAAAATGTTTTCTATCGTACCCAAATTATCTACACCTAATATTTCACCTATTGTCGTTATATTGTCATTATCTATTTCATCAACCATCCAATCTTCAAACTCATAATTGTACCAACTATCCCAATCCCAAAATGAATCTTTACCACATAGATAATCTTCTTCTGAAATAAAATAATCTCTGTTGTCTTTATTAAATAAATTTGCTAAATCATCACAGTCCCATGTAACTGTTCCTGTTAAAGGTTTTGTGGTAAACTGAATGTATCTTTTTAACAACATTGTTATTAAGAGACTGGCACCTCTTGTATCTATACCTAACATTTTAAGGATACTAAAGTCTATACCTTTTTTGTCCCAATGATTAAAAATAGTTTTTACTAAATTGTCTGGTAACTCATCTTTTACATATTCTTTTTCTTCATCATCCAATAGACCTTCTGGAAAATGAAATTGTCCTGTTGGGAATAAATTTAATTGTTCTTGTTCTGTTATAGTTTTAGATGGTCCATATAAAGTTTGGTTAATTTTCTTCATCTCCTCACCACCATCACTTTCATAATCATCATCCGAATCAATTAATTCATAACTTCTATCATCAAAATAATCCCATTGGGTTGATTCGTCAAAGTTATCATCACCTATTTCATCATAGGTTAGTAAATAATCATAACTATCATCATACCCTAAATCTGCGATACTAACCTCATCCCAACTATCTTGCCCCATAATCTCTAGTATGGGTCTTGTGGATAGGATGGTTTTCTCTACAATAGGATTCCAATACACAGTATACTCTTCTTCATAATATTCTTCACATGGACAATCATGATTAGAAGAAATACCAAATGCTTCTTGTAATTCTTCTTCATCATCTAATTCTTCACAATTAACTAATTCCTCCCATTCTTCACCTTCTTTATCTACTCTGGTCAAATAACCTTGTTCATATTCACTACATTCACATTCATTAGCTGTGTGTTGAGCAACTCCATCTATACACTCATCCTGTTGAGTCTCTTCACTTTCACCCCCATAATGTTGTAGTTCTGTTTCATAAAAATTTGGTATTTTTATATCTTCCCAGTCTGCGGTTGTAATTAATTCATGAATGTCTGGATTGTTATATGTTAAAATAAGATACAATTCACCAATATGGCTTGTCATATCAAAGTATCTGTATAATACATTTTTAAATTCTCTAAGATTCCACTTACCATTTAATAATTTGTCAACCATTTTAAGTATCTTCCATAAAGCTGGTGTCATCTTAGTAAGGTCGTATCTATTAATTTGTTCTTTAATTACACTTTCTCTTATCCTTCCTTTCATTTGTAAGTCGAACTTACTATTTTTTTCAAATCTAATTAAATCACCTAAATTAACTTTCTCCCCTTCTTTAAATGGTACTTCTCTATTGGTCATTCCTTGGTTTAGGGAAACTCCTTTTACGATACCGGATGGTGTCATATAAACAACGAACTTTTTTGGTGTTTGTCCCCATCCACCACCATAAGTAAAGTATGCTCTAACTAATATGTTACCAAATCTTTCTAGGTCTAGGTCGGTTTGGTTTTCTTCATTTACCTCTTCGGATAGTGGAGTAACTATTCTCCAATAATCCACATCTTTTATAAGTGGTAGATTTCTAAATTCTTCTTCACCCTCCTCTGTTTTAATAATCCACCTAACCAAAATCTTTTCACCCATAGGTCCCATAGATTCAAACCCCATTACAACACCTCTTGTCATTGGTGAGACACCGTATGGGTCATCCATATAAATTAATTCAATCACATCACCAACTTCTACATCAGGATTAAGGTTATCTTCTTTTTGTTCGTTTATTGATTTTCTTTCCTGTACATAAGATAAATCATCCATGTCATTAATATAAAATCTTGGGTTTATTTCTTGTATTAAACCTTCTAACCAATCGTTATAGGTAAATGGGAATGGTTTTTCTAATATCTCGGATGGTCCACCACCTCTAAGGAAACCTAACTTAATTAATTCCTTATCTAACTCACCCAATAAATCCTCATATTCTGTGCTACAATCTATACAATATTCTTGTGCTGTATCATCTTTAGAATCTTCTATTTCTAAACCAGTATTAAATGCGTCTGAGTCGTTTTTCCATCCCTCATAACAATTATACTCTACACAACCTAACGTTCCTTTTAGTTCTTTAAGTAATTTATCTCTATGATATTTGTTTAAATAACTTACAAATGTTGCTGGTGGTATTTGTAATTTATCATCATTTACTCTATCTCTGTGTAATCTCCTGAAAGAAGTATCTAGTTGAGATGTCCACTCTGACTCTCTTCTTTGTTCCACTAAAAATGGAAATTCAAAACCTTCTTCCTTTTTACTTTCTAAGTACCTTAAATAAGTTAGTGCAGCTTCAG
>UEXM01002418.1_pt1 | contig 13276 bp, 25 predicted proteins | sample 1796661 | NCBI WGS metagenome assembly UEXM01 (sample SAMEA4772469, study PRJEB27181) | metagenome | reverse complement strand
ATCGGTATGTTTAACAATACCAATACATGATTCTTCTTGATCTACTCCTAGATATTTTCTTTCCTTAATAGGTTGCACAAAACAATATCCTTGTGGAGCCTTCCACTCTTCGTTTCTTTTGTATAAAAATATTTGATCTTTTTTTACTACATATGTATTTTCATCAAAATAACTTCTACTATTTTTTTCCTTACCCTTAACATTATGCCAACGTCTAAACACGTTGTGATGCGTTATAATAGTGTCTCCTGGTTTTATTTCTGTTTCAAAAGCTGTAGGAACAGATTTAACAATAGCCTCTCTATTTACAAACTGATGGTTATAAACCTCTGTGTTTAATACAAGGTCTTTATCACCAACTTTAGTAGTGTTGTTATATCTACTTCCTTTTGGCTCTATAACAAAGTCAAAAGGCGCTTTCACTAGTATTCTAGATTATATTCTACAGATACCGCCATGTTTTTGTTAAAGTCCTTCCACGGTAAAACGTCTTTGTTTTTTTTAATATAAATAGAATACTTTTCTTTTTCCTCTATAATGTCAGATATGGTATGTCCACCATAAACTTCTTGTCCAACAGCGTAATGCATAGCGTCGTTTTTATAGTCTTTACCTATAGTAATTTTTCTAATTAGTTTGCTCATCTTTGTCGTGATTTATAGTACCATCTTGAATGTTAATATCAGCTGTACCATAAGTCTTTTCAAACTCAACTTGCATTTTGTTTAACTGTTCTTGTAAAACCGATACGTGATGTAAAATATTGTGTTTTTTACTCTCAAAGCTACCAATTTCTAATTGAGCTCTATTCATATCGTTGATTACTGATTGCACTTGATTTAATTCTTCGTTTGTAATCTTAGAAGGTTTTTCCTTCTTTAATTCTTTAATTTTTTTTGTTGTGTTTTTTGCCATTTTATTTAATTTAATTGTTATTATTTAATCGTTATCGTTTAACCAAGCTTGAAGTTGGTTTCTTTGAGCTGTTGTTAATGCTCCTGAATAATATATAGCGTGCTTTACAATACCTCTCCAGCCGTTAGAGTCGTCTGAGGACGCTCCTAGATTTGTGACAGTAAACGCGTCGCCATCTTCTCTTGATACGTCTCCCCATCTGTGATCACTTAGAACGTTGCTACTTCCTCCGTCTACATGTACTTCTAGGTTTGCTCCTACCCGTGTGAGTATAAAAGTATAAAGTACGTCAGTTTCAAGAGCCGTACTCTCTGTAAAATCACTTGCGGCACTTCCACCTACTTTAGTTCTTATAACTTTAGCACCAGAATTTATCCTCCAAAAATCAGTGGAACTATTACCAAACATGCTCATAGCGGTGTTTGTACCAGAAAGAGTACCTCTAAACACAAATGTAAAGTCAGATTCCGAGCCTTCACTTATACTTGCTCTTAAGTCCATGTACTTACCGGAGGCATAACTTAAAGAATTAGAAGCATCTACCCACAAAGGGCGATCTGCCTCTGTAGCTTGCGTAGCGTGGTTGTCTTCTCCGGACTGGTCTGTCCAAGTGTCGATCTTATCACCGTCAGCCATATCTCCAGCTGTTGTACTATGATCAATACCATTGCCAGAAGAGTCTAAGTCAGCCTCTATACCAGTGTTGTGTCTTAACCATAATTTACATCCACTTAAATCTAAAGGCGAAGATATACCAGAACTATAAGCCGCCCCGCCACCTAAACCACTTCCTAATCCTATCATTATATTCCTACGTAAGCTATAACTCTACCAGATGCTAATTTAAAACCTGTCCATCTGCCATAAATAGTAACACCTTTAGGAAACGTTTCGCTGTCAACAACATCTCCTCCGTCTGCGTCTATATCTGTAGAGTTACCATCTGAACTTGGAAAGTTTTGTGCTTGCTCAGGTACTAAACCATCGGCGCCACTATCAAAAACAGTGTCTTCTAAAAATGTTATCGCTACAAAAACTTTTGTAATACGATTAGTGTTTCCAGCTGGAGTAAGATCAGAGTCGTTACCACCAATTATTGTTATAGCCTCCGTGCCAGCAGCGTGTATACTACCCATTTGACCAAAAGCGTAATCTGTTGGATCTTTATATGCCATTTTATTATTTTTTTACTTTTTCTAATGATCTACCGCCAAAATAAGCACCGATCACTGTTATTAATACTAATTGTAATAAGTCTACCCATGAAGCTTTAACTTCAAAAGCAATAACACCAGCATCGATAAAAACTAACAATACTGTTGATACTACTAGAAATATTAAAACTAGTGGTCTTATATTTTTTGATAACCAAGAGTCTGACTTCATATCCATCGACCATCTTTCAGTTACCTGCTTTTGCATCTCAGCTTCGTAACCCATTATCATGTCTTTTATTTTCTTTTCAGCTTCAAGCTTTTCTTCTTTAGAAGTGTGTAAGTTATCTATAACACCACCCACACCTTTGACTAATTCAGTAGCCCCACCTGAAAATATTTTTCCTAATATATTCATAATTTAAACTATCATATTTCTTGCGTCACCATTATTGGCTTCCACTTCCCAAGGAAAACCCTCGTCACCTGCTTCTTTCCATTGTCCATCAACTAGTATTGAGTCTATCCCGTTTATATCTTGTCTTTCAAACCTTTCGCCATTATACATTATATGATCGTCGGCATAAGATAACTTACCAATTCTCATATCTGTAACGTGTCTCATCTCGTGCATTATAGTTTGTCTTTCTTGTGCTCCTCCAGGTTCAAGCTCGTTGCTTATAAATATACTTCCATCCATATTAGCCTCGGCAAATACACCTGGTTCTAAATCTTTTCTAATAATAGGAACCCCAGGAACAGACACGCTTGAGTCACCAGATGATTTGTTAAATCTTAGTTTGGTTTTTACCTCGCCATTTATAGCGTAATTACCTGTTTCTGATCCTAGTTTAAATCCCATATTATCTATCTTTGTCTTTAATCATATCATCTATAGATTTATTAAAAACCTTGTCAGTATATGTTTTATTGTTATAAAAAGTACTTCTTTCTGATACTGGCAAATCTTCTTCACCTAACAATACTCTATATATTCTACTAATTAACTGAGAACATTTAAACGATGTTTTAAATACCGAGTACTTTATTGTTGTTCTGTTTCTGTGTCTCCAAGTTTCTATCCAACCTAACCTTCGTAGCTTCTCCCAACGATTCTTATCCCAACTCATAGTATAAGTACCATCTATAAACTCTTGTCGTGTAAATCTTCCTTTACAATCTAAATAAATTAATAATTCTAAATCCGCATCTGTTAACCCGTAAGTCTTACAAGCCCACTTTCGTGTGAGCCTGTAATACTTAAGGATATTCATTTCACGCAAATTTTGCGCGGTTAATCTCAACTATTAGTAGTTTAATATAACGTCAACTCCAGTAATAAAGGAAAGACCGTTGTAAAATAAACTATTATCTAAATCTACCATGTCAGTCATACCGTTAACGTGTGGACCAGCGTTAGCCGCCTCAGCAAAAGCTTTAGCTATTTCTCTGCACCTGTGTCCAGTTGTAGTTGTTGTGTCATCGTGTGTAAATTCTATTCTGTCTTTAGAAACATCACTTCTGTTGATATAAAGAACTGTACTAGTTACAGTCTCTGGTTTAATAGCAGATACATCGCTAGCTTCGCAAGCATAAGCTTCTCCAGATAAATTAGCCCCATTACCATCTGCTAAATACATAAATTTTTTCATTGTTTTAATTTTTATAAGTTAATAATAAGGTTATATTGATTCGTGTCCGTAGAAAGTTATAACTAAAGTTCCACTAGCATACTCACCAGTAGTCGCAGCAGTATCACCTTCTACTAAATAGATATAATCAGCATCTGTTGGCGCTGACGCTAAAGGTCCTGAGGAACCATCACCAATATAAGTAAATCCTCCAGTGTTAACCTCCGCAGTTCCAGCGGCTCCATCGTAAGCTAATGTAGCTGATGCGTTGAAAGCAATATCAATATCAGTTGTAATTGTAGCTGTTTCTTCCGTTGGTACAACAGTACAATAAGCCTCAGCTTTAAATAATAATCCCATTGCTCTTGAAACATACTTACCGATATATGCAGCTCCACCAGCAGCTAAACCAATAACATCATTAGCGGCATCACCTTTAACAGCTAAACCATCTAAAGGTACGATAATTTTAGTAGTAATAATACCATCTGATCTATACTTAAAATAAGTAGGTGCTCCAGCTAAACCAGCTCCAAAAGAACTCCATAAAGCTGTTCCTCCTTGAACTCCTCTTTCACCACCATCGATGCCTGAATCAGCAATAGTAACACCAGTAATATCTCCATTAAAAATAGGGTTAATATTAACTGCTTTATCTACAGCCGTACCAGTTTCCATATCTGCTACAACAACAAAACCACCATGTGTAGTGTTTGCGTTAATACAACTCAACATACCTCTTATAACTTCCTTGTTGTTTCCAGATCCGTGCGTTAGCGTTACAATAGCAACGTTTTCATCATCACCGTCCGCACCAGCAAACCTGAATTGTGTTGTTGTGGCCGAAGTAGGATCCGCGCCAATGTAACTACTTGCAGGAACCATTAGAGCTTCTGATGAATTGTCATCACCAGTCTCTACTACAGCTGCTGCAAAATACAAATAATTTTCCATTTTTTTTGTTTTTTTTAATTAATAATTTTTGTTTGTTTGTTTGTTTATTGGTTTAGGGCTTATGGTTTAGTTTAATCTATTAGTACCACGTCTTGTTGTTTTATAACATGGTAAAATTTATCTTTGTGCTGGATTCCGTGCCCAGCGTGTTTATCATAGTGTATTATATCATTTTCTTTTATACCCTCGACAATATTTCCAATAGATATTACTCTTGCTTTTAAATACCTATTATCTTCGTCTGTTTGATCCGTAAGGATTAGTCCACCTATCTTTGTAGGTTCGTTCTTTATTCTCTCTATAACGAGGTAATGATTAACTGCTTTCATTTGTTCTCATATTAGATATTACACAGTTTGCGGAAATTATAGTGCTAATTACGGAAATTGCGTTCTTTAATGCTGACTTAGTTACTAAAACAGGGTCGATAACTCCGTGAGCAACCATATCCACAATATCACCGCTAACAACATCAATACCGTAACCTTTAATATTTGGTAGTTCATAATCTTCTATTCCTGCGTTATATAGTATTGTCTTGAACGGTGCTTTAATTGCATTTAGCAATATTGTTTCTCCAACATTTTTAGGTTCTATATGTTGAGAGGCGTTTAACAAAGCAATTCCACCTCCAGGAACAATACCTTCCTTTAACGCAGCTCTAGTTGCATATATCGCGTCTTCTACTCTATCTTTTTTTTCTTTAAGTTCAACCTTAGAATCTGCTCCTACACGAACAATTCCTACGGAACCAGAAAGCATAGCTATTCTTTGTTCTATTTTTTTCTTTAAAAACCCGTTTTTTTCTTTCTTTTTAAGTTTTTGTACTTCCTTTATTCTTTCAGATACATCGCTAGATGTTTCCATAGTAGTAATAACAGTGTTTTTATCATCTGTAACTGATTTTTCAACCTCTCCAAGAATGTTTAGTGATATAGCGTCAAGATCATCTCCAAGTTCCTCGTTTATTACTTCTGCTCCAGTTAAAATAGCTAAATCTTTAATTGTGTCTTGCTTAGTAGGTCCAAAACCAGGTAAATCAATAATATTGATTTTTATATTACCCTTAACTTTGTTCATCAAAAGCGCCGATTTTACTTGTTGCGCTACTGAAGCTACAATTAATAAAGATCGGTTGTTTTTTATTGCAAATTCTAATACGTTTTGAATTTTTCTTACGTTTGGTATTTCTGACGCCACTATTAAAACTAAAGGGTTTTCTAATATTGCTCTTTGTTTATCGGTATCTGTAATAAAATGTGGAGAGGTAAGACCACAATCGATCTGTACGCCATCCACAATTTCTACGTAAGTGTTTTCTGTTTCTGAACCTTCCATTAAGACAACACCGTCTTTACCTACTTTTTCGTAAGCTTCTGATATAATTTTTCCAAGAACCAAATCGTTATTGCAACTAACCGCGCTAACGCTTTGAAGCATATCTCCTTTAATCTCAAGAGCATTTTTTTTAAGATAATCATTAATCTTTTTTGCTCCAGAGTTAATACCTTCTTTTATTTCTCTTATAGTTGCGTTTTTTTCAAGACTAACTTCTTTAATAAGTGATTCAGCAAGGACGGTAGCCGTAGTGGTACCATCACCCGCTTCTTTCACTGTGTTTCTAGCAGCCTCTTTAATAAGGGTTGCCCCCATATTTTCAACCGGGTCGAATAAGACTACAGATTCTGCTACTGTAACTCCGTCTTTTGTTATGACCGGGTTTCCTCGTGCGTCTTCATATATAACGCATTGTCCTGAGGCTCCAAGAGTAGATTTAACAGCTTGTGCTAATTTGTCTACTCCTTTAATAATTCTTTGTTTAGCGGAATCGCCAAAGTTCAAGTCTTTGACAATCTCGCTAGGTAGATTGTATTCCATATTTTATTTAATTTAATTTAATTGTGTACCTTACTTTAGCTTTATTGAATCGCGTTACTTCCCGGTTTTACGGGACCTGCTCCTGATGTAGATGCGCCAGCGTCAACACCATGGTTTTTAAACTTACTGTGTTGCGGTGGACCAGGTTTGGTAGTAGTAGTTGAATCTGATTTACTAGAAGAACCTTTGCCAGTAGATTGGCTTTTTACGTAATCGTCCATTATTTTTTGATCTGCTTCAGTAAGCGTTCCTCCTTGCATGTATATTCGCGTTATTCTTTTCATTTCAGATTCTGGTAAATTTTCGAACTGTGCGTTCTGCTCTGCTCGCTCATTACTTTGTTTTGCTGGTGATCCAATTCCGAAGTTTCTATGCATTGGAGATCCTTTCATGTTAAATGCCATAATTTTTTATTTGTTATTTGTTATTTGAATGTTTTAATTACTTTAGGCCCTTTTGTAGCCTCTATTTTTTTAGAGAAATGGTCGATGCTTCCATCAATTGCTGTCTCGGCACCTTCGATTGTTTCTCTTCTTGTTACAGCGTGCCATTCCTCATTGTCAGGGTTTGAACATTCTGTTTGGTAGAAGCCATTAGAAAGTTGTGTTATCCTCCAGTTAGCCTTATCAGCTAAATGCTTCCATTGGTTCATAGTTTTTTCATTCGGTTTAGTTGTGTTCGTGGTATACGAACTCTTGTAATATAAGTAAGTCATTTTGGTTTTATTTTAGGTTAATAACTTGGTTTAGGGTGTTTCCCTAGCTCTTTCGTTTTCAAGGGCTAAATATTCTTCGTAATCTGGCTTAGCGTAGTTGTCAGGCATTTCTAACCCTTGCCCGTAAGAATTGTCCTTGTTATACACTTCGTTTTTCCAAGTTCTGAAATCCATTGTTTTATACTTCATTCCATCTTCTTGGCGTTGAGCGTGTGGCTCTACTTCTTGATGTATTGGAGAACCAGCTCCTGCTCTTCCTCCTGATTTATAATAAAGTGCTGATTTTTTCATTTGATAAGCGGATCCTACTTCTAGGCCTCCACCTTTTTTGCTTTCTCCTGGCATTGTTTTTGTTTTTTATTTTTTAATTTTTGTTTCTGTTACTATGCTTCCTGGAAACTTATAGTTCTTACCTGGCTGCATAATTTTAGTGTTACCTAGATTATCTGTACCTTTAACGGGAAAGTCAACTCCCTCCATAGTAATATCGCCACTTGGAATTACATTGTACGGTTTATCTACGTCAGGACTATTTTTTTTATAACCTTCTATAGACATCTCTCTTAATATACCTGGTAAGGGGTGATATTTCATTTGTTGTTGTTATGGTTTTATTGTTGTTGCTTCTCTTGATCTCTGTAGAGATTTTAATTGATTTGATCTAAACGTTATATAGCTAGGGTGATTTGGATTTAAAATAGTTTTACCACCTTGTTGGATAGTTGTTGGAATATTAACCCCACCCGCTCCTTTAACGTTAGTTAATGATTTTGATTTTGATGCTGTTTTACTTGTGCCTGTTGCCCACTTGTAAAAATCATCAATAAGCCCAGCGCCTTTTTTTAAAAGTCCAAATCTTCCTTGATTAAAAGGAGAGTTAGGTCCTACTCCTTCTATCGCGCCTCTTTTTGCCGGGCTAGCCTTCATTTTAAATGCCATTTTTTATTTTTTTTATTCGTACGTTTTGTATTCTTTTGTCTCTTTACGTTTAGTATTCACATTATAATCCTCTGGAATAGTTGGTTCTGTGCCTCTTGCGTCTGCTTCATTTTTTGCTCCACCTACAAGTCCTCCAATTACAGCTGCACTAGGTATACCCCATTTTAAGGTTTTCCAAGCCAAAGAAGTTTCTGGTTTAAAAGACTGTACTGCCTCAACTAGATCTTCAGCATTTTTAACTCTAGTAGATGATTTAATATTTTTATTGGGGTTCGTTACCTTTTTAGCAATCTTTTTAACAGCTATATCGTCGATAGCTTTCGGAACCGTTGTTCTACCATATTTAATGTAGTTATAGACTGATTTAAGAATTCCAAATCTACCCTGCTGCATTGGAGATGATCCCTCCATTTGTGGCGCTTTTGAAGATCCCATCATTTTAAATGATGATCCACCAGATATATTTCCTGATTTTAATTTGAATGCTGATTTTCCCATAATTCTTATATTGATTTATAAGGGTTAAAACCCTCTTCTTTTAATTTAGTTTGTACTTTACCTCCTGGTACCGCGTTTCTAAATATACTTTGTGTTCTTTGTTGAGCGGCACTATTTTTTTCTTGCTCTTCATATAGTCTAAGCGCTTCGTTGTAACTCATTCCTTTTGTTTTTGGATTAACCTTACCTTTACTAGGCTCGTCCATATCTATAGGATAGTCAAACCTACTTGGTTTTTCGTAAATTATTTTCTCTTCTTCTTCTTTGGATATAGGTTCTAACCCTCTATTTGCTATTTCTTCTGACGCTTCTTGCTTTTCTTGTTCAGTGGCTTCTCTAGGACCAATAACAGTTTGTGATTGCTCATTATTATTAATCACAGGTAATCTACTATTGTTAACTTCTGGTGATGTTTCTGATACTACATTTGGATCGTTAATAATATCCATACGGTGGGTTGGTCTACCGTCCTCATCTGTACCTTCGTTTACGAACTCAGTCATATCGTTAAAGATGTCACTAGGTATTTCTTCATATTTATCTACCTTATAACCATTATAAGTTATTATTATATCACCGTCATTATTTATAAGACCATATCCTTCTGTATCCGATATTCTGACTCTATTGTCTTGATAACTTCCAAACTCTGGATGATTCTCTATATGTAAAGCGTACTTAGGATTATTTTCTGCCAGTGTAGTATTATCAGGTGTTGTTTCTGGCGGCGACGTTGTGCTACTAACTAATTGTGGTTGCTCGTTTGTAGCACTTGCAGAAGCAGTTTGAACAGGTAAACTTACAATCTTAGCTTGATTTCTCGGTAAATTGTTAGGTGTGCCATCGTAATTTAATATTTCAGCTCTTAACATATCTGAGTTACTAACTGCCGGTGGGGCAACGCTACTTGTTATACTAGGCGTCTGTGTGTTTAAAGACGTTTGAATAGTTGGATCAGCAAATTCTTCTTCTGGTAATTCCATTCCCGCGTAGTCAACTTCTCCAAAACTTCCTTCTTCTCTATCGCCAACAGGTAGGTTGTTTAAATAACTTTGATCAACTATTATGTCTTCATCACCAGTAACAGAGACAGGTGTTCCTTCAGATGTTGTCACCGTTGTTGTTTCCTTGCTATCTCTTTTGTTGTTCACAACAGCGTCTTTTATGTCTTTTGTATCTTTTTTTGTTTTATCCCAAGTTACTTTAGGGGACTTAATTCTAAAATCTATAGCCTCTGGCACTAAAGACTTACCATATTGGTCACCAGCCGCTACTAAACTCGGATCTGCTGTGGTTCTCGATTGAGAAACCGTAGGTTGCTTCGCGTACTTAGCTTTAGCTATCGATGCCTTATGTACTGGTGATCCCTTTATAGTGGGAAAATTCATTTTAAACGCCATTAATAATTATATTTTCGTTTAGTTGCGCCAGAACGGCTGTTTTTTGCTCTATTTGTACCTTTTGGAAGACATTTACCGGCATCGTGATCAAAATCATAGCCAGTTTTACATCCAGCGCGCTGAGCGGTACGTTTTTTGTACTTTCCCCACTCTGACATAGCCGCTTTTTTGTCTCTTTTAGCCTTTGCAGCTGATGCTTTAGGTGATAATTTCTGTTTTGCCTTTATAGGGGATGATTTCATTTTTTATAAAGCTAATTTATACCCAATATTAAAGCTACCGCCTTTTTTATTTATATTTTTAAGGTAACTTGCTGAAAAACCTCCAGCTCCAACTTCTACTCCAGCTTTAAATTTATTATCTTTAGTGCTATCATACTTACCAAGTGCAGAAACATTAAATGCTCCATCGGTTGTATATCCTCTTCTTCCAAATCCTAAACGCGCGTCTGCTGATAGATAATTTTTTGTAACACCGTCGGAAGAAAATTTATTTATCTTTTCTTGTCCAGCGTTTAATACATCCTCTGTACTTGTTCCTTTTGTCTGCTTACCTCCTTGAACGTTTAAACTTCCTTGAATTCCAGAGTATCTACTACCACCAGTGTTAAAATCAAATCCTAAATTTGCTCCTTTGTTAAATGATGTTCCATGGTACTTATCTTTTTCGTGACTTTTACTAAAGCTAACATCTCCACCAAGAGTTAACCCAGCCGTACCTCTATAGTTTCCAAATCTAACACCGGGTCTAAACGTTGCTTTGGTTTGTTTGTTATCAAACGAAAGTCCAGTATTAGAAACAGTGCCTCCATATCCTTCTCCGTAGTTGTCCCGAGTGCTAGATGGCGTTATATCGCGTATCATATCTAATTGTTGAGCTCCTGGAGCTTGTGTTATTGGGGATCCTTTACCTGGTGTCCCGCATGATTTGTAGTATAATGCTGATTTTTTCATGTAATTTATTTGTTAGTTTTTGTTGATTCTTTCATTAACTTTTGTTGATCTTTAAAAAATTGAGATTCGTTGTAGTTAAACTTATTCTCTCCTACTCCAGGGGGTAGTGGGCTAGTTACTCGGTTTACACTAACTTTTGTTCTTCCAGCGTGTTTTTTAGCGTGGTCGTCGATATAAGAAAGAACACCTAATGTTGGGCCCCATTGATCTGCGGCACGGGCTACTTTTACGTACCAAGGTCTATCTGAATCATCAGTTGCTACTTGGTTAGCAGCAAGACCCGTCAACGTAGATTTTGTTTTGTTTTGCATTATTTTCGATCCAATGGCTTTTAGAACAGGCAATACTTGAGGTATGGGTGAGCCCTTTCCCGCTGTTCCACCTGATTTTTGATATAATGCTGATTTTTTCATGTTATATTTATTTTAGTATTTAGTACTGTAGGGAGGTGTCGTGGATTGAGCAGCTTTCTTCTTCCACTCGTGTAATTGCTGTCTTCCAGCTTCATTGTGTCTAGAATCATAAAACATTTGTCCAAGTCCTCCCGTTGTCCAGTCATCTATAGTACGAAGTGTTTTTTCACCGAAACTCATGTCTCTTTTGTCGGTAGCTAACTGGTGAGTAGCTAAGCCCGTTATGGCGGTTTTTGTTTTATTTTGCATTACTTTTGTTCCAATAGCCTTTAAAATAGGTAACACCTGAGGTATAGGTGATCCTTCCCCTGCTTGTCCTCCTGATTTTTGGTACAGCGCTGATCTTTTTTTATGTACACCTGGCATAACTTTTCTTTTATTAGTTAATACTAATAATTACATGATAAAATAGTAATTTACACAAAACGTGACAATAGCCTATTACTAGGTATACTTATAAGGCTTATGTCACAAAAAAAATATATTATAAATATAGGAGTGGAGTGTAATACCCCCTACCCCTGGCCAGCCACCATATACTAAAACGCAATATAAAAAGCCCACCGCCCCTTCGTTTCGCTGAATTGTTACAATCGTTTCGTGTTTCGCTTTGTTATATCCCTGCGTATATAAATATAATTTCCGTAGAAATATTCAGGATATTATAGCCCCCATCTCCCGCTCCCCTAAATCTCCTGCTCCTAATGTGTATAGCATAACAGCCCCGCGCCACACAACGTAGTCACGACTATCATCCGATATTATACCTGTGATCGGTATCTCATTGACCGTATAAGCGAGGCACACCGAGCAATGTCCCCTCCCCCTGTTCTTGTATAGCATACTCCACTACACAACATAGTCACGACTGATTCTCGATATTATAATTGAATATAAACTTAAAAAATAATAAAATTATGACTAAAAATCAAAACAAAAAAATCACACTAAACTATTTAAATAATAATAATATACCACATATTATACAAAATAATACAATAGTATCATTTCCACAAACATCACCAGACTTTGAAAACTTATATTGTAAGTATACAAAAATTATTCATCAAGATGATAACTTACAAACTCCAATTATACTAATACATAACTATTAGTATAAACCAAACACAATGTAGATAAGTCTAACAATCGATAATATAAATACAATTAAACTAAATAATAATCAAATAAAAAAAAGAATTATGAAAATTAAATTAAACCAAATCAAAACAAAAAGATTCGTTATTAGAAAATCCTTAATCGGAACGAATACAGTAATCACCTTCAGAACGAAGAAAGGAAAGTCTGTTACATACAATCATGACGAAGTCTATAATCGAAATAAAGAAAGATTCGATAACATGAATTGTTTCAAGAAATATAAATCTTATACTAATTCAAATAATATTCCAACGTTCTGTAGATAATACAGAGTTGGAACACGACGTGTGAATACACTCGTGTATAGCACGGTGTATAGCACCACTCGGGAGCGCCGCCTTACACAATATAGACACGACACTCGTCAGATAATATATATGAATTTAAAATATAAACTATGAACTATATAAAATTGAAACTATTCAAACTATTATTAAATAATATATTCAAGTACGACGAGTCGGAGTGTAGGGACAAGTGGATGGAGTCGACAGTCGACGATATTAAATTCTTAATGAGAGAGTAAGAGACGTAGTATAGTACTCCTCAATGTAAAATAACAACTAAACAAAGTATGTACCTTTCACAATGTAAATACGTGTAAGTATGGATAATATAAATGTAAATAAAATAAATATAAACAAACTAAACTAAAAAATTATAAG
>UEXM01002417.1_pt1 | contig 13281 bp, 24 predicted proteins | sample 1796661 | NCBI WGS metagenome assembly UEXM01 (sample SAMEA4772469, study PRJEB27181) | metagenome | reverse complement strand
TCCTTATAGAGTATTTCGTAAACGAGGCCCAAGAGTATTTAGGAGGACTAACAGATGAGTAGTTTTCAAAGTAACTTTTATGCAGACTGTATAGTTGATGAAAACCTGCTTGTGCTAAAAATTGGAAAAACCCAAGATGCAGTATCTTCGACAGAACAGATTCAACGTATAATTGAAACAAAAACAGATGGGGAGTATGATTTTGACATAGAAGTTAAGGTAGTACGTTTGAATAATGAAGTTTATTTACTTGAGGTGGAGTATCTGAGACACTATGATGGTGATGTAAGAGAACTCGTGGAAAGGATTAGGGACAGATTGGAGCCTCATCTTAATGCAGATTGGTCTATCGATTCGCTGTGGGAACTGTTAAACTAGGGAAGGGCAGCAGAGTTGATACATGACCGTTGTGAGTTTATAGTTAATATCAAACAAATGGAGGACTAAATAATGGCTATAAAAGAAGTTGAAGGCAGTAAATTTACCAAAGAAATAACAGGTAATGACTTGCTAGAATGGATGGCGGAACGTCAAGGTATAACCAAAGAGCAAGCCAAAGAGAATTTGAAGAAAAGCGGTATCAAGGTAGAGGAGGACTAAGCTATGTCTTATCTACACAATGTATTAATAGATACATCTATGGCAGAAAAGAGTATAATTAAAGACAGTACATGTAACTTATGTAATTCATGGTTCAGTAACTTTTTTGGAGAGAGAACGTGTGAAATAATTATTTGTAAGGTTTGTAAGGAGTAGTAGAAATGGATATATTAACTTTACTTATTGAAATAATACTAATTATAATTGTATAACTTAACAGATGGAGAACACCATGAAAAAACCCAAGGGATATGTTATCTATGATGGGCCAAGTTTAATGGACGGCAAGCCTATTGTAGTTGTAGCAATTACAAAATCCTCTAATACTAAAACTGGCAATGAGGTTCAAACTATCATAATGCGTAGCGACATTGACCCTATAACTGCCAGTAGAACAGGAGAAGATTTTACTATTTGTGGTAACTGTATACATAGGGGTATACAGCATGATGGAGATAGTGGAGGAGCTAAAGAACGCTCATGCTATGTTATGCTATTGATGGTGTTGTCTGTATTCAAAGCATATAAAAAAGGATTATATCCATCTGTAGTAGGCAAACAAGAAAGTATAGTAGATATTGGCAGAAGTAGAGTTGTACGTTTAGGCTCATATGGTGATCCTGCTGTAGTTCCAAGTGAGACATGGGATACCTTGCTACTTGAAGCAGATGGGCATACAGGGTATAGTCACCAATCGGGTATGCCATCTGTAGATTACAGACCTGACTTGACTATGACATCAGTAGATACACTTGAACAAGCAGAGGAGGCATGGGGTAGAGGAGAGCGCACGTTTAGAGTTACGTATGCAAGTAGCCCCCATGTAGTAAAAGAGAAAGAGGTATCATGTCCAGCTAGTGAGGAAGCAGGTAGAAGAACAACTTGTGAAGACTGCTTGTTATGTTCTGGTAATACTATCAATGCTAAATCAATAGTAATAATGGCGCATGGTGCAGGTAAGAAACATTATGCACTACATAAATAGAAAGGAGAAAACACTATGACATCAGCAATTAAAGACCAGCTATCCCCTGTTGTTGATCAAGAGGAGGAAGTTAAGGAAGTAACTACTAATACAAAGATAGAAGAAGAAGCTATAGCTAGTTTTGAATTGGGCATAGCTTTGTTAAGAAACAACCAGAAAGAGGAGGCAGAGAGAGCTTTGATAGATGGATTTAAAATTCTCAAACAAATATAAATGTTAAAAGATAAAATTATACAGCAATTAAAAACAGTGTTTGATCCTGAGATACCTGTAGATGTATACGAGCTTGGCTTAATATATGATATAGATATACAGGACACTAACTGTTTTGTAACCATGACTCTAACTTCTGCATGGTGTCCAGAAGCTCAGTCAATACCTGTGTGGGTGCAGCAAGCAGTTATGAAAGTGGAAGGAATAGTGTACTGTGATGTAACTGTTACTTTTGAACCACCTTGGACACAGGAATGTATGTCTGAGGTAGCTAAGTTAGAAGTGGGGTTGTTATGAAAAAACAAAAGAAAGGAAAAACTAAACGTACTAACCCGATAGCAAGGGCATTAAATCGTGTAACTAAACCTGTAACAATGGTTGACAAAAAGAAATTAATGAGTAAACTAAACTGTAGAAACAAACCTAACCTTAATGAAGGAGAATAACTATGTCTAGAAAAACTGTAAAATTAACGATTCGTAAAAATATTCGTAGCCCAAAGTATAATGTACTGTTTGGGTATAACAAGCTTGCAACTGGTGGGCGTGTAGACTTCCCTTGGGGCAGTATATCTACGTTTGGGGGTAGCGTGATTAATCCTACTCGTAGAAGTAAACGTTCTGGACTACGGTTTATTGTAGAGAATAACCGAAAGAGAATGACACACGTTAGCCATAATGTATCAACAAGAAAGGTAGCATAATGAAGAATGATCACCATGTATGGAATACATCTTATATTCAACAAATACTGGAGGATAAAGATACATTTTTGTTTGAAAAACAAATCATTGAAAATGAAGTACTAGATATAGACAGGTTCGGATTTGTGGTAGGTTATAAGCATAGTCCACTAGATCTAGTTACTGTATTCGATAATCTAGCCTCAACTATACAGATGGATATAAACGCATCAGATGAGGAAAATGAACCAGACTTGTTCAGTTACAACCCATATGATTTTGTAATTGACGATCCCTCTCAATTGCCTAGTGAATTGATAGCAGAGTTTTTACAGGGGGTTGGTCCACATACAGATCTATCTACTGTTGAGACTAGAGTTATTAATGATTGGTTATACGAACAAAAAATATTGTGGGATCACAAAGACGGAGTATCATATGAATGAAAGCATAACAATAAATAGTGAGGAGTTTGAGAGAAGAAAGGTAGCTCAAATAACTCAGAAGTACGAGTATGGATCTATTACATATTCACAACTATTACAAAGCTTAGTCCAGTTGGGCTATGACAGACAAACAATGGAAGGTATACTAAAAACTCACTACCAATTAGAATAAAAGGAGAATGAACAATGCTATTAACAGAAACTGAACTTGAGATACTACAAGATTTAGTCACCATAGAATATAACAAAGACACTACCGACTTAATTGAATACAGGAGTATGCTTGTGATACTCTATGGTAAATTAGGACTTTGTAAATCTACTGATAGGGGGTTGACAAAAGATTAAAAATATGATATTAATATATTTAATATATGAAATTAAATAGTTTAACATTACATTTAACAACTTAACTTAGGAGGTAAGTAAAATGAAAGTTCGTGATTTGGAAATGGATTCACGAGATGTTAAAGAAGATATAGACCTGTCTCGTAAAAGAGATAGGCTTGTACGTAAAGATATAGACAAAAGAAAAACTAAAGATCGTAAAGTAAAACGTAAGCAAAAAACAAGGGGGTACTATGTTTGATATTTCATTACCTGCATTTTCTGTAATGTTACAGGTTCTTTTGGGAATGGCTGGCCCTATTGATACAGGTGAATATTTATACCCTGCTGTAGATATACATGGGGAGTTTTATTGTTTAGCTGTAAATGCATACCATGAAGCTAGAGGGGCCAGTTTTGACGAGAAGATAGCTACGTCACAAGTGGTAATGAACAGAGTGGATAGCAAAAGATACCCTCATACAATTTGTGAGGTCATAACAGAGGGGCCAATAAAAGAAAGTTGGAAGACCAGAAAAGATCCTACTCTTGAACAAGATGATAGAGTGTACTATCCTACTCGCAACAGATGCCAGTTTAGTTGGTATTGTGATGGTAGGAGCGATGATGTAAACAACTTAGATGGATGGGAGGACAGTGTAATTGCTGCATATATTGTATACATGGGGTTTGGTGAAGACATGGTTAATGGTGCAACCCATTACTATGCACATAAAAAAGTTAATCCAAATTGGGCGGCGACTATGGTGGTAACTGCTAAATTAGATGGACATACATATTTAAAGTAGAAGAAAGGACTTGACAAAGTTACAAAAGTTTGATACTTTACATTATAACATTAAAAAGGAGACATACTTATGTATTATGACGATACACAATCATCACACGTACTCAGTACACCTACAGATATATTTGAACTACCAGATGAATTAAAGTTTACACCAGTGTTAAGACCGATTGAACATTCTGGTTCTTCTATATCTACAAGTTTGGGACAGAAGATTGTAAATGAAAATACAGATGAAGTTCTAGGTATTGTTAAGTCTAGGTACAATCCACGACCATACAATGACTTGTGGGAACCTTTGGTAGAGGGGCTGAAGATGTCTAACCTTGATTTATCAAATGCAAAGGTTAGGTTTCAAACTATGAATAACAATGCACGTATGTATGCAGATATAGAACTAGAAGCGTACAACTTTGAGAAGATTATTGGTGAACCTACATCACTAGCTTTACGTGTTAGAAATAGTATTGATGGTTCCATTAAGTATGATGTATCTGCCTTTATACGTAGGCTTGATTGCTTAAATGGTATGTCTCGCATAGCTGAGAACACATCAGTAGCGTTCAAGCATACAGCTAACACTGAACCAGAGAAGATTGGTAAGATGGCATCTACTTGGCCTGAAGTGTTAGTTGAGGATGGTCATTTGTTTAACCACATGAGAAAGATACCTGTAGCTAGGGACAATGCACAAACATTTTTAGCTACAAACTTATGTGTAACTAAAACTAAGTCTGAGAGTAAGCTTAATAAAAAGTGGCTTAACCTTATGATGGGCTTATGGGATACCTATTCCAGTAGTATAGGTAATAATGGGTATGCGTTATACAATTCGCTTACTCATTACGGCACACACGTTGACAGTTCTAGCTTGCGAGGAGCAGAATACGGTGATCGTGTGTTAAGACAGGAGCAAAATGTTCAAACCTTAGTGCGAGGTAAGGCATTTAAAAATCTCATACGTTATGATGATTTTGAGCAGTCAGTAGCTGCATAAAAGGCTTGTCTTAAAATGAAAGGCAGTGAGTGTCAGGGTTTGTTCTCCCCCTAATGCTTGCTGCCTTTTTACTTTAACAGCATAGGAGAAAAACTATGAACATCTTCTACTTAGATCGTGATCCAATTAAATGTGCTGAGATGCATTGTGATAAACATGTAGTCAAAATGATATTAGAATATGCACAACTGTTGTCTACTGCACATCACATAGTAGATGGTGAGCCTAGCATAGAGTGCTACAAGGCTACTCATAAAAACCATCCTAGTGCAGTGTGGGCTAGGAAAAACATAGACAACTATAAATGGCTATGGAGATTGCTTGTTAATGTATGTAAAGAATATACAAAACGTTACGGTAAAGTACATAAGACTGAAAGAGTTCACATAACTACTAACCTACAACAAACTCCTAGCAAGTTAGAGGATGGAGACTTTACAGATCCTCCTCAATGTATGCCAGACACTTGCAAAGATTATGATTCTGTGGTAGGGTATAGAAACTACTACCTTAAAGAAAAGTCATACATGGCAAAGTGGAAAAATACTAATGTTCCTAACTGGTATTTAATTGGAATGGCAATAGCAAATAAATAGGAGTAAAAATTTACAAAGGGATTAAACAATGACAGATAAACATGAAAGTGACGGAAATGTATACACATGTATCCAGTGTGAAAGGGACAACATACGTTTTAACAATGGAGAACAACTATATGATACAACTACATATAGATGTGGTGAGTGTGAGAGGCAAAACATAGTTGCTCAAGCTGAAGTTGTATGGAATTATAGAGAACAAAGATTTGATGTTAAAGGATTAATTAATTGCTACAGCGATACTCAGTTAAAACAATTAGAGTGTCACTTTGGTGTATACTGCAATGATTGTGACAAAACAGTTAATATGCTACAATCTCGTAGATACATTAACAAGAAAGATTGGTGTAAGGAATAATAAAAAATGATTAAAAAATTACAAGTAATGTTCTGGCATAATACCCTTATGGATTGGGTAGAGAAACGAGTAGTAAAACTAGACAATATGATTTGGCGTAACCGTTGGGATAAACATAGGAAGGATGGTTTGAGGTATGGTAAAAAGAAAAAGAAAAATTTTAACTGAAGAACAGAGGCAGAGGGCTACAGAAAATCTTGTTAGGGCAAGGGCTGCTAAACCAGAGTCTAAAAACTTGAGTATCCATGAGGATGTAAGAAACTTGCCTGATGAACATCCCATTTCACTAAAAAAAGTTAAAAAATGGATTAATATAAATAAAGAAGAGAGGGATAGCCTACGTAAGCAATTAAGAATAAAGTATGACAAAAAGATTAATAATAGATACAACATTTTAGATGTGTATGTAAGAAATATGCAATCGTATCTTAAAAGTGGAGTATGGACTGACTTATTTTATGGTGTTGAGCAAGAATATAAAATTAGATATGTGAGTAACTAATATGCAATTAATTAAGAGTGGATGTGTGTCAGATGCTATAGAAAAGTATCTAAAGACACCTGAGTTTAGAAAAAATATATCCAATGAAAAGACTAAGATACAATATGACTATCAACTACGTAGACTAATGGGTACAACATTAAAGGGGGCTGGTAATTTAGAACAAAAGGTAGGAACTATACCTATACGTGCGTTAAATGTAGCTAAATGTCAGAAAGTATATTGGGCGTTGGTTGAAAGTGTAAATTCTGGTTCAGACGGTATACGTTTTGCTAACTACACAATACAGATAGTTACACGAGTATGGAATGTACTAATGAAGTATGACCTACTTGAAAAAAATCCTTGGGGTTTTGTGGAAAGATCAAAAGCAGCACCAAGAAATACTGTATGGATGCCAGAACATTTTAAACAATTTTTAACTATGGCTTTTAGCATAGACAAATGGAGAAACATTGGTCTTCTAGTACGAATTAACGTAGAGTTAGGACAGCGCATTGAAGATATAAGAATGTCTGAGTGGTGTAATTATAACTTTGATGAAAAGATATATACAAGAGAGGTGATACAAAAAACAAAAGAAAGAATACCGGGAATACCTTTGTCAGACAGCCTCATACGTATGTTGATAGATCAGAAAGAACATTATGGTTTTCAGAATTGGGTAGTGCCTAATCCATATAGACTTAAACCTTATAGTGAACAAAATATATCTAGAACCTTTAGGAAAATAATGGATGAAGCTAAGTTACCCAAAGAGTTACAACTGAGAGACATAAGAAGAACAGTTCTTACTGACTTAGCAAATCATGGGGCTACAGATACTGAGATAATGGCTTACAGTGGACATAAAAGCAGGGAGAGTTTAATGCCGTATGTATGTATAAGTACACATCAAGCACGTAACGCTGCAGACAAACGAAACTTTTCTATGGATGATGATGAATGGATATAATCAAACATATAAATGGATTAGATTTACATTTGGATGAACGGTACAGGGGGAATTGTCCTATATGCAATGGTCGAAATACTTTTACAGTTACAAAACAAATAGGTGCGCTTCTTTACAACTGTTATAAAGCAGAGTGTAGATTATCTGGTGTGACAGGACAGAGAGTATCACTAAACGATATACAACATACAAATAAACAAAGTACAAAAACATTTGAGATGCCAGAGTACATAATACCTGTGGTGGAGAGCACTAAAAATAGTCCTACCTTCTACAAGTTTTCAGTACGATATGGCATTAACTTAAATGATATTAACTTATACTACGACATCAGAGATCAACGTATCGTTTTTCCTATAGTACATAACCATAGTATCGTTGATGCTGCTGGTCGTGCAGTAAATTCTAAGGTAACACCTAAATGGAAACGGTATGGGTCTAGTGGGTATGGCTGTAGAATTGGTCAGGGTAATGTTGCAGTGGTCGTAGAGGATTGTATATCTGCTGCTGTGGTAGCAGGTACATTTTCAAACTGTATAGGTTTTGCATTACTTGGTACAAACTTTCTTACCTCCTATTACGAGCAACTACAGGATGTAGATGCAATTATTATTGCTCTTGATCCAGATGCAAGTAATAAAAGTATAGCAATGAAGAGGGAAATAAGCTCACACATTCCTGCTCAGTCAGGTATATTTACATTTAAATTAGAAGATGACTTGAAATATAGGAAGAAACATGATATAACAGGAATAAGAGATAGAGTTTTAAAAATTAGTAATGGTATAGAAGGAGCACACAATGGAATTAGCATTACTCCGCACACTAACCTCTCGTGAATTTTACGAGGGAAATAAAAGCATAGCAAAAGAGAGAATATTTAAAAGCAAAGAAACGAGAGCAATAAAGAATACTATTGATCTAGCTATGATTGAGTATGAAGATGATATAAACATAGGAGATATAGAAGCGTTATTCTTTTCTTCCAATCAAGCGTTGACTACTGCTCAAAAAGATATATACACAAGCCTATTTCGTAAGATGGACTTGTGTGATGAATTAAACTATGAGGTAGCACAGGATGTATTACGAGAATTAAATAGAGAAGATGCTGCCAATGAGCTTGTAGACATGGCTTTCAAGATGTCCAATGGTGAGATAACTTCTTTACATAAAGTGGTTGAATTTATTGATAGGCGTGAAGAAGATTTCATGCCAGCATTAAAGATTGCCTTTGAGAGTATGGACATAGATGAGCTATTGAAGAAGAATGACTTGGAATTTAAATGGAAGATAAACATACCTACTGTAGCACAATTAGTTCCCGGAGTTAATGGAGGACAATTAATTGTAGGTGCAGCAAGGCCAAATACAGGTAAGACAAGTTGCCATGCTTTCTTATGTGCAGGTAAGGATGGCTTTCTTCATCAAGGAGCAAAAGTTATGGTGCTTGCAAATGAAGAGGCAACTAATCGTGTGTCTGCAAGATACTTAACTGCATCATGTAACATGACTATAGATGCCATAAAGAAAGATAAAACAAAAGCAGAACAATTTTTTAAACCAATGAAGGATAGTCTTAATGTAGCTGATGCTACTGGTTGGGATCTAGATAGGATGGAAAGGGCTATAAAAGCATATAAACCAGACATATTGATTGCTGACATGGCAGATAAATTTCATCCAGAAGGAGCATACATAGCGCATCACGAAAAGTTAAAGGCTACATACATAAGATTAAGAATATTAGCAAAACAATATGACTGTGTGATATTTGCTATGTCACAATTATCTGCTGAAGCAGAAGGTAAAGTGTTTGTAGATATGTCTATGCTTGAAGGAAGTAGAACAGGCAAAGCTTCAGAGGCAGATATATTATTTTGTCTTACTAAGACACCAATGATTGAAGGACAACAGGAGGAAGATAGCGCAGAGAGACATTGGCTTGTACTAAAGAATAAGCTTACTGGCAAGCATGGTAGAGTTGTAACCATGTTTGACCCTGATACGGCTACATATAGTGCATAGGAGGGGTATATGAAACTTACAGTGGATATAGAAAATACAGTAACTCGTTTACCTTCAGGAAAAATATTACTTGATCCATTCACGCCTGAAAATAAACTGGTTCTTGTATGTACAAAAACAGATAGAGGAGAGGAGTCTTCCTTCTGGTTTAACCACAAGACGCATACAACGGAGGGAGCTAAAGACAAACTACAAGCCCAACTGGATAAGGCTACTGTGATCATTTGTCATAATGCTCAACATGAACTCATTTGGTTGTGGGATTGTGGTTTTAAATATGATGGTGCAGTGTTTGATACTATGCTTGTTGAGTATTTGTTTCAACGAGCACAGAAACAACCACTATCTTTACAGGCGATTGCAGAAAGATACTGCCTTGATAATCAGAAGATGGACTTGATGAAGGAACAACTTAAAGCAGGTGTATCTGTAGATGATATAGATGGTGATGATTTAGAAGAGTATTGTTTAGCTGATGTTAAAGCTACACAAGAACTATCTGAACTTCTAATAAAGAAGCTATACACTACGGAGTATTCTTCTCTTAATCCCATTGTTAATTTAACTAATGAGTTATGCAAACTTTTAGCAAAGATATATTCAAGAGGGTTTTCTATAGATAAACAAGCACTGATGTCTGTTAAAGAGGAATTTAAAAAAGAGCAAGCAGATATAGTTAATGCATTGAATGTTGAAGTGATAGAGTTAATGGGGGATACGCCTATAAATTTATCCTCACCAGAACAACTAAGCACTCTGATCTACAGTAGAAAGCCTATAGAAAAAAATGATTGGGCTACAAACTTTACACCGTACATGAAAAAGAAAGACTATAAGGAACAGGTAGTAAAGAAAAGTAGTATTGTATATAAAACAAAAGCTATACAGTGTTCCGATTGTTTTGGTAGAGGCTTTAACATCGCAAGAAAAAAAGATGGTACGATAGGAAAGGCAAAACGATTATGTAAGGTATGTGACTCTAAAGGTATTCTTTATCTACCTCAACAACGGATTGCAGGGTTAAAGTTTTCTGCTCCCTCTGCCAGTTGGGTATCTAATCATGGTTTTAGTACAAGTAAGATAAACATAGAGATGTTAGAAGAAGTATCTAAACGCAAAAAAATGACAAAAGCGCAAAACTTTTTACATAAGGTAAGAAGGTTATCTGCATTAGATACATATCTATCTTCTTTCGTTGATGGAATAGAAACTTATATGAAAACTGATGGTAAACTACACGTAAGATTAGTACAGCATAGAACGTCTACAGGTAGACTTGCGTCAGACTCACCTAATTTACAGAATATGCCAAGGGGAAATACTTTTCCTATCAAGCGTGTATTTAAATCTCGTTGGGAAGGTGGTAAGATAATAGAGGCAGATTTTGCACAGTTAGAATTTAGAACAGCAGCATTTTTGGGTGAAGATGAGTTAGCCAAGTCAGAGATCAACACTGGTTTTGATGTACATAGTTATACTGCAAAAGTAATTTCAGATGCAGGACAAAAGACTTCGAGACAAGAAGCTAAAGAGCATACCTTCGCTCCTTTGTTTGGGGCTACAGGGTATGGAAAATCTACAGCAGAAGAAACATACTATAAACAGTTTATACATAAGTATGAGGGTATAGGGTATTGGCATAAGCAGTTAGCTAATGAAGTAATGTCTACAGGAATGGTTACGACACCCACAGGAAGACAGTTTGCTTTTCCTGATGCTAAACGTAGAAGTAACGGTGGCATTACATACTTTACAGCAGTTAAGAATTATCCTGTACAATCTGTATCTACAGATATAGTTCAATTAACTTTACTATTAGTTGAAGAGAGGATGCAGAATAAACAACTTAAAAGTATGATTGTAAATAGTGTACATGATAGTGTAGTTATAGATACGCATCCAGAGGAGGAAATATATGTAAAAGAATGTGTAGAGCAAGTAGAAAAAGAACTTCGAGATATGTTAAACTTAAAATTTCAAATGAATTTTGACGTTCCATTGATAATGGATTGCAAGATAGGAAATAATTGGATGGAAGTTGTAGAATATGCTTGACAAAAAACAATAAAAGTGTATAATGGGCATCTTCTTAACAAGAAAGGAATATTAAATGGAAACACAAATATCTACAATTAGTACAGATAACTACGACATTATGGCAAATGCAATGGGAATGGGTAAGCAATCAACAAAAGATAGTTCTCTCAGTATCCCTAGAATGAAGATTAGCCATCAACCTATTATGGACATGGTTGAAACAAAAGGTAAGAAGAGACAAATGGAAGTAGTTCCGGGAGGAACATTTGCAATAACTGACAATGATGGGGATGTACATTATTCAGAGGGCATTACTTTCAGACCTTTCTTACAAAGGTTTCGTTATGTGCGTTGGGTTCCCTTCACTGTTCCAGATCAAAGCGGAAAGAAGGGTAAGTTTATTAGGTCAGTATTTGTTACACAAGACAACTTCAATAACGCTGATCACATGGATGATGATGGTGGATTTAATTGTGGAAGACCGTCAGGGTATATCAAAGATTGGCAAGCGTTGCCTGAAGCTACTCGTCGTTTAATATCTTCTGTAAAGCGAGTCCGTACTTTATTTGGTATAGCTTCATCAAAAGAAACCATGAACGCAAAGGGAGAGCCTTTAGATAAACCTATTGAAGCTCCTGTCATTTGGGAAATAAGTAACAAGGATGCGTTTAAGGTTATGGGAGAAGCTATTGGTAAATACTATTCAGCAAAGCGTCTTTTACCTGAACATTCAATTTCTATAACTACTGAAGGATCACCAATGCCTAATGGTAATATGGTATTTAGTCCTATTCCTGTAGTTGATTTATCGACCAAGATTGATATCAGTGATACAGACCAACAAGCTTTCGGTAATTTTGTAGCATGGGTTGATGGTCAAAACAATTATATTGAATCTAGGTATAAAGAAAAAAGTAGTGGTGAAACATTCTCTAGTGAAGACGATAGCATCATTGATGAGTTTGTTAATGTAGTAGAGGACGTTTAATATGGAACATCCTGTTGAACTACTCGTACATAACTATTTTACAAAAGTTCTTGAAGGAACTGCAAGCATGACTGCAACTACTAAAAATAAAGTAATGAGCCATGTAGAGCAAGCCTTGGATAAACAGTTTGACGATAAAAACAACAGGAAGTTTCGTTTAAGAGCAAGCAATATCGGAAGGGCTACCTGCCAACTTTGGTTTATGAAAAATAAACCTGAGAAAGCAGTCCCTTTCGGTACTAACTTTTTGTTGCGAATGTTAATAGGAGATATAACTGAGGCTGTATTTAAAGGAGTATTAAATGAAGCAGGAGTTAAGTATGGTGAACCAGAAAGAGTTCAAGTAGAAATAGCTGGAGAAACAATTAGCGGAGAGTATGATCTTATTGTCGATGGTAAAGTTGATGACATAAAATCTGCTAGTCCTTGGAGTTATAAAAGTAAATGGACAGGAGGAGAAAACATAGCAAAGCATGATAGCTTTGGTTACGTAGGCCAACTTGCTATATATGCTAAAGGTAAAGGAGTAGAAGCAGGTGGATGGTGGGTTATCAATCATTCATCAGGAGAGTTTAAGTACATAAAGTATGCTAATGATGTAGACACAGTTATAAAATCTTTAGAAAAAACTGTTAATACATTGAAAGAAAACAAATTTTCTCGATGCTATGAACCTATAAAAGAAACATACCGGAGAGTTCCTAATGGAAGTGATGTGCAAGGTACAGAGTGTACGTGATGTCACTGTCGTTATGG
>UEXM01002415.1_pt1 | contig 13284 bp, 9 predicted proteins | sample 1796661 | NCBI WGS metagenome assembly UEXM01 (sample SAMEA4772469, study PRJEB27181) | metagenome | reverse complement strand
CAACAGAAGCGCAAGCGAATAGCTCGTGGCTCTGGTGAGGAGATGCGCGAACCCGGAACGAAGGGTGCGCCTACTGCCAAGAACTTCAAGCAAGCTGCAAAGACGGCTAAGAAAGCTTATGGTGGCATGGCTACTACAGGCACCCCGGACAAAGATAAGATCATGGGTGCAGCTTCCATGCAGCAGAATCCGCAGCAGAGCCTAATGCAAATGAACCGCAACAAGGTTACGGGCATGATGGGTGGCGGTAAGGTTAAAGAATACGCAATGGGCGGAGGGGTACGTAAAGTACGCTATTGATGGTTAACGGACTTTTACCCTCACAGAAGAAGAAGAAACGAGAGCTAACCGAGATGCAATCATCCTACTTGGATGCTCTCATGGACAATGGCGGCAATAACGCTGCAGCACTACGTATAGCCGGATACTCCGAAACTACTGGCAAAGCGGTTATGAACTCCCTTGCAGATGAAATAGTAGAACGTGCAAAGAACATGTTAGCCGCTAATTCAGTAAAAGCAGCAGCGGGTCTTGTACAGGCACTAGACGATGATGGAACAATCCCCCGCGCTGAACAGCGTATAAAAGCAGCGGAATCTATTCTTAATCGAGTAGGAGTGGGCAAACATGACAAGGTTGAACACAATGTTACTGCCCTGCATGGTGTTGTTCTTCTTCCCTCAAAGGCGGGGCAAGTAGACCCTATTATCATAAACAATGAATAAAATCTCTGTACACATTTTCTTTACACGCACTCAAACACCGTTTAGTCGCCTTTGCTATGCACATGACAAGGGCAAGTACTATAAGAGAGTTGAAGTAAGAACTGCAGAAGATTTTGTTGCTAGAGCCTACGCAATAGATCGTGGGCTAATCAAAGAGAACCAGATCGTACAAAATGGCTGATAAAAAAACTGTTGCGGGAAAAATAGCTAAAAAAACATTTGATGCGCTTTATAATAACCCTGCTGGGCAAGAGCTTATGGGCAAGGTAGTTTTTTCCTTTAGAGGGCTAGAGCCTAAAAGAACGGATGTAAAGGTTGGACATATTGCTACCGGGTTTAGTGCAGTTCGGAAATTAGATAACCTCTATAGGGAGGGCTTCGGTAGTGAAGTAACTGTAGAGCTTGCTAATATGGCTAAAGATGAGCTTGATTTGCTTCCTTCCAATGTACAAGCAGAATTACTTGGGAGCCTAAAAGAGTTGGGGGGACAGGTATCAGCGCGTGTACCCGGTGACGGCAGGGTAGGTCTTAAAATGCTAGACTTTAGGGATCCCAAGACTGCAAGCGCCTTTTACGAAGACCCTAAAACAACAATTAATGTTGACGGTGGCGGTGTCTCAGGCCGACGCGACTTCGGTAATGTTGGGGGTTTTACTCTGTCTGGAGAGGCTTCCGCGACAAGGCGCGGCCCCGGCGGTAAGCCAGAGATAAAGGGAATGATCCGTGGCCGAATGCCCCTTGCAAAAGGTGGACACGTTAAACAATACTCCAACGCCCCAAGGAAACCACGACTAAAATAATGGCAGCAAAAAAGAAGAAGACTACAGGGAATACCAAAATAGTATTTCACAAAGGTAAAACACTTGGACGATTTAGATCACCAGAGCGAAGGCATAAGAAAAGTATTAGACGAAAGCCCCCTGCCTTTGGTTGATAAAGCCGATGTAAGAGAAGAGCCTGTAAAGCGTAGAGGTCGCCCCAAGTTAGCCGAGGGTCAAAAGGGCAACTACCGCACCTCCGCAAAAGAGAGGGCTAGAAGAGCCTCTGCAGCCGCCGTTCGTAATGCAGACAGGGCTAAGAAGAAGGCGCAGAACAAGGCTTCCAAAGCCAAGGAAAAGAAAGACAGCATCAAAAAGGTCGAACAGGCTCTGTTTAGTCCTAGTGGTGCTAGAGTAATTGAAGATAATACACTACAGAATGTACCTAAGCCCGTAAAGGAGCTAGTAGAGGATGAAGCGGAAGTTATCTTCAAGCCCAACTCAGGGCCACAAACGGACTTTTTGGCAAGTCCTGAGAGGGATGTGTTTTATGGCGGCGCTGCTGGTGGGGGGAAGTCTTATGCTCTGCTTGCTGATCTTCTTCGCTACTGTAGCAACCCCAATCATCGCGCCCTTATTATTCGTCGCACACTGGACGAGCTTACAGAACTGGTTGACAAGAGCAAACAATTATATCCAAAAGCCTTTCCCGGCGCTATCTTCCGTGAATCAAAAGCAATGTGGCAATTCCCGTCAGGGGCTACGGCATGGTTCTCCTACCTCGACAAGGATAAGGACGTAACCCGCTACCAAGGACAGGCTTTTACTTGGATTGGCATTGACGAGATCACGCACTACCCGACACCCTATGTATGGGAGTATCTGCGTTCTAGGCTTCGTACAACGGACCCAGAGATCAACGCATACATGCGCTGCACAGGAAACCCCGGAGGGGTAGGTGGCTGGTGGGTCAAGAAGATGTACATTGACCCTGCACCACCTAACGCACCCTTTGCAGCTACTGATGTTGATACAGGTAACGCACTTTTGTGGCCTGATACAGCAACTAACGGTAAAGCAGGTCAGCCGCTTTTTCTTCGTAAGTTCATTCCGGCGCGATTGACCGATAACCCCTACCTCGCTGAAACTGGTGAATATGAAGCCATGTTGAGGTCGCTCCCAGAAGTCGAACGAAGGAGGCTTCTAGATGGGGATTGGGATGTCGCAGAGGGAGCGGCGTTCCCAGAGTTTTCCCGCAACATACACGTTGTGGAAGCCTCTCAGACGCAAATACCTGCTAACTGGTTGCGCGTCCGCGCAGCGGATTATGGGTATGCCGCCCCCTCCTGTGTCCTGTGGGGCGCAGTTGATTGGGACGATACCCTGTGGATTTACAGGGAGTTCTACGGCAAGGGTCAAACAGCAGAGATGTTGGCAAATACTATTGTAACCCTAGAGGGGAATGATCCCGGCATGTATTACTCTGTGCTTGACGCTTCTTGCTGGAACAGAACGGGCAGCGGTCCTTCCATTGCAGAAACTCTTATTCGTAGGGGTGCTAGATTTACTCCTTCTGATAGAAATAGAATAGCGGGTAAGCTAGAGTTGCACAGCCGTTTAAGGGTTGATGACTTTACAGGCGAGCCAAAGATAAAGATACTTTCTACGTGTACACATCTGATACGCACTCTCTCAGGACTACCTCTGTCAAAGACAAATCCTGAAGATGTAGATACGAAAGCAGATGACCACGCCTACGATGCTTTGCGATACATGTGCATGACCCGTGCAAGGGGCCATCTAACTATTAATTCTATGATGAATAAGATGAAAGAAGCAAAGCCTCAACCTTTTGATTCGACGTTTGGATACTAAGTATGGGTATTGATATTTCAGAAGACTTAGAACGCCTAGATCAAAAGCCCGGTAGATTAAAGTCTGGGCAGGTTTTCGATATTAAGGCAGCTTTTCCTTCTAATACAAGTATTGCACCAGATTTTGTAGAAGATGCAAATGCAAATAGAGCGTATGATGTAGCAGAAAAAGCTAAACTTGAAAATCCGTATCATTTAACGATGAAAGAAATAAATTCAGTATACGATGCTATAGACGAAAAATATAAAAACTCTCCTCTATTACGACAGAGAGCGCGTACTATGGTAACAGTCGCGTATGGTATGGGTCTTCGTAGTAGTGAATATACTAAAGCCGGTGCTACGAAAACAAACTATACGTTAAAAACTTCCGCTGTTCTTACGGGACAGGGCGCTATAAAGCGCAAAATTATTGTTAAAGGAAAAGGCTCAACCAAGACAGGCGACATAAAAATTCCCGGTAAAGAACGGACGGTTAATATGAGCGGCTTTGTTGCGGACGAAATTAGAGCATGGATTAATATTAGACTGAAATATGGCTCTCCTGTAAACGCTAGATACTTATTTCCTGCAATGGACGGAGAAAACTTTAAGGGCGCTAATACCGCTATGCCGTACACTACATTTGATAAGGAGCTAAAAGAATTAGCAGAGATTGCAGGGATAGACAAGAGAAGAATGCACAGTCACATCTTCAGGCACAGCTATGGAACACATTTAGCATCTCTAGGATATTCTCCTGAAGTTATAGCGGCAGAACTAGGACACTCAGATGTATCAACTACGCGGAAGTATTATATACACGTAGAAGAAATGCAAAGGACAAAGCAGGTACAGGGTGCAGGTGAACAGATTTTTAGGGGGCAGATTGAAGCAGCCCCCGTTGTTCCGGGCGCTCCTACTCAGGTTGCGCCTGTAGCACCTGCCCCGGCTGCTGCATATAATGATGCGTTTCCCTCTCAAGGCAACATGAGAGCGGTTGTTGATGGGGCTATAAATAAGTGGTCCTCTGGCGCTGGAACAATAAATGAGCTTCAAAATGATCTTAGACAGAGCGGGGTAGAACTATCGCCAGATGAGATGGATATTGTTCAAAAGGAAGCTCAAGAGAGAAGGCTGCATAGTTTAGAAGGAGAACAAGCAAGACGCCCCCCACCTTCAAAGGGTACTTTCGTAGTTAGTCACGACAACTCTGCTTTGCGAGAACAGGGACAGGCAGTACGCGCTCCATCGACTTTTACTGGAGGCGCGTCGATTGGCCCAGACGATATAGCAATTGATTTTAAAAAGGATAAAGAGGCTAGAAGGGGCGCTCGTTTAGTTTTAAAAGTTGCTGTAGACAAAGGCGTAAATATACATCAGGCATACAACATAGTTGTAGACTCTTTTGAAGCAGCGCACTATCAACTAGGCGATCCTGAAGCTAGGAAAGCGTTTAGAGACCGCGTAGGCAAGCTTTTTCCGTATGGTTTAGGTCGGGCTGGTCAAAGAGATTTAATTGCAGTTGGGGAAGATTGGGGCGGAACTTCTCAAAAGCAAGCAAAACCAAGGATTTTTAGCAAGTCTGGATATGAATCCCACATCATTGCACAGCACCTCTTAGACGAAGAGCTTCTTGAAGATATTGATCCTGCCGACTCTAAAGGAAAAAGACCGGGGTTGCTTGCAGCAGCCGAAGCTGGAGTTTTCCGCGATTCTAAAGGAAAACCGATACCGGGAGATAAAATAGTTAAAACAAATGAAGATGGCAGTAAAGAATTTAAAAGAAAAAGCGGAAAGGGAACTAACACTTGGATAGGTAATATTCTTACACGACTAGAAGAGTATGGCGGTCAGAGAAAGATGGTTGGCATACAACGGGATAAATACGGTAATAGCAGAGTTGTTAGAGATAATGACAGTGACAAGCGATATCCCTACGGGTATTTTAATCCTTCTAAAGAACCAACTCAAGTAGGAGATAGCCTTAGTGGGTACGGTGTCACAGAAAAGGGCAAAAAAGAGGCAGCAAAACTTGATTTAAATAAACAAAAACTAGGTTGGGTAGGCGCTGTAGCGTCTGATGCTCAGAAAGAATTTTTTGAAGATATGCGACTGCTAGAGTACCACAAACAAAAAGTAGCAGGATTGCCTGAAGTAGCACAAAACACCGAAACTGCACGCAAACATGGAAGATTTATAATCGGTATAGAGAATAAGTACAGCGTAGAAATTGATGTGGGCAATGGGCCGGAAAAAGTCTTGTTTTCTGCTCTTCCTTCACCAATGGAGGGGTATAATCCTGAAACAACTAATAAGCAGATTAAACAGCATCTGCAGGAATCTACTGGCCGTAAGAATGTAACTAATAAAGAAGTCGAGAAATTTAAAGCAACGCAACAGGCAATGGCGGATGCAGGTATTGACGAAACTCTTATGGAACGAACAGACAAAATCAGAGAAAATACTAAGAGGCTATTAGAAAGAAAAAGAAATTTATACCGTGCAGGTAAGGCAGGTTTATTTGGTCTTGGGATTACAATTCCACTTGCAATTGATTCATATGAAGCAATGGAACCAAGACAAGAAGAGGCGACAGGGGATTATGATCCAGACTATCTTAAAGCTCTTATAGAGCCTCCCTCGCCCCCAATAGTTCAGGGATTGCGTGATTTACTAACACCAAAACAACAAAAAAGAAAAACTCCTTCAGAACGTATTGCACAAGAAATACACATAATGGAGCTAGAAGAAGCTGAAGCTGCAGGTAGAAAGTACGAAAAATTAGAGTTAGTTCCTGCAAGAGATGCGAAAGCTAAACGCAGAGAAGAAGCTCAAGTTGAGCTTACATCAGGAGGTACAAAATCTCCTCCTGTTAGAAACCCACTAAGCTTTATGTCAGATGAAGACCTTTTAACTTTAGGTCAGTCTCCAACTGATTAATATTAAAATAGCTACAGAAAGGAAAAGCTATGTACGCATATGGTAAAGAATACATCATGGGAATGATGAAGAAACAAGGCGAAGTAAGCGATGCCCCAGACGGTGCTTTGCACCGCGAAGGAGTAGATCAGATGCTGGTCGGCAAGATTGACCGCGATGCTCTGAATGTTGATGTGCCTCGTCCGAAAAGCAATACGGTTGACCCGGCTGTATTTAAAATGGCCGACGAAAAAGACTACTAAGTAAGGAAGTCTACTATGGAAGATACGCCTTTAGGCGATACTCCCGTTTCTGCTGACTTTGATGACCTGCCTAACGTAGTAGGTACTATTAAATCTAAATTTAACGATGCGGAACACGGCAGATATCAGCATGAACAACGCTGGCTAAAAAGCTACAAGAACTTCAGAGGTATCTACGACTCTACTACTCAGTTTCGTGAGACTGAGAAGAGCCGTGTGTTTATCAAGATCACCAAGACTAAAGTTTTAGCTGCTTTTGGTCAGATTATTGATGTACTGTTTGCCAACAAGAAGTTTCCTATTGTTGTAGAATCCTCACCTATGCCTGAAGGTATAGCTGAGTTTGCTCATTTAGATGTTGCAGGACAAATGCAACAGCAGCAGATGCAACCACAACAGGCACCAACAGACCCTTTTGGATTTGCTGGTGACGGGAAGGAACTTCCTCCGGGGGCTATGGAAGCAGAAACTCCTGAGAACTTTCTTGGGGGTATGGCTCAAAAATATGAGGGTGCTAACTTAGCAGAAGGCCCTTCACGAATGGGAGAGCCACAAATATCTCCTGCTAGGCAGTCCGCTTTGGCAATGGAGAAGTGCATACATGACCAGCTACAAGAAAACAACGCTGTAAATGTCCTGCGCCATTCTATCTTTGAAGCTACGCTTTTAGGCACGGGTATTGTTAAAGGCCCATTTAACGAAACAAAGACTTTGCATCGCTGGAACGCAGACGGCTACGCTCCGTACAACCGCAGTGTTCCGCGTATCGAGTCGGTTAGTTGTTGGGACTTTTTTCCTGATCCAAGGGCTACAAGCATAGATGACTGTGAATACGTAATTCAACGTCACCGCATGAGCGCATCTCAGCTACGGGATTTAGCCGAGAAACCTTACTTCCGAGCAGACAACATTTCTCACTGTTTAAGTAAAGGGCCTGACTACAACGACAAATACTATGAAGAAACCATTCGTAGAGAGAGTTTGGAAGAGATGTCTGACAATACTCGCTATGAAGTTCTTGAGTATTGGGGCAAACTAGATTCTACTTTAGCTTTAGAGATAGGATTAGGAGATCAGGATGATATTGATGCGCTTACAGAGGTTTCTGTAAATGTGTGGATTTGCGGAGATCGTGTAATACGTGCAGTCCTCAATCCTTTTGTACCGTACAAGCTTCCCTTTCACGCTTTCCCCTATGAGATCAATCCGTATCAACTATTTGGTGTAGGTGTGCCTGAGAACATGGAAGACGCACAGCTACTGATGAATGGCCATATAAGAATGGCTATTGACAACCTAGCACTTGCAGGTAATGTAGTATTTGATGTTGATGAAGCATCTCTTGTACCGGGGCAGAACTATGATATCTATCCGGGCAAGGTTTTCCGTAGGCAGTCAGGCAATCCCGGCACAGCCATTAACTCTGTAAAATTTCCTAACACTGCTGGTGAAAACATACAGATGTATCAGGCTGCGCGACAGTTAGCCGATGAAGAAACAGGACTACCCAGTATCATGCACGGTCAAACTGGTGTGTCGGGTACAGGCCGCACTGCTGCAGGACTAAGTATGCTGTTAGGCGGGGCTAATTTAAGTATTAAAACGGTTATTAAGAATATTGATGACTTCTTACTAAAGCCCGTAGGAGAATCTTTCTTTCACTGGAACATGCAGTTTAACGAAGAGAAGCCTGAGATAATGGGCGACCTAGAGATTAAACCACAGGGAACTTCAGCAGTCATGCAAAAGGAAGTGCGTAGTCAGCGCCTTACTGCACTTCTGCAGACTGTTGCAAATCCAATGCTAGCACCGTTTATAAAAATACCAAATTTAATAAGAGAACTAGCAATAGCACAGGACATTGATCCTGATTTACTGGTCAATGATGTAAATGACGCTCAAATCTTTGCAGAAATATTAAAGGGTTTAAATGCTGGACAAGGAAACATGCCAGACCCTAATGCCGCTGGTCAACCAGATCCCGGCATGGGGCAGTCTGGAGGACTACCTCAAGGAGCTTCAGGACCGTTATCTGGGCCTCCTGACGGAGGAGAAATTGGAATCGGAGATGCGGCAACTGCAGGGCAAGCTCCAGCTAGTCAAGCACCTCCTATCTCTTAAAACACAAGTAAACGAACAAAAGAAGGTTTATAGTGGCGACTAATATACAAAAAGAAGCACAAAGACTTTTTGGTAATCCAGCCAGTGATACAGGATTGGTTACGTTTGATCCTGAGTCTTACAGCAGAGCTTTAGCTCTTCCCGGTACGGAAGATATCTCTGGCCCTAGTCCTCTTTCTGCTATTGCTACAGCACAAACTAGAACCTATTCTCCGCCCACGCGCAGCATTTCTACAGGGCTTGAACAAAGCGTAGATTTTACTCCTGCTTTTATATCAGACATAAATGTTGCGGCACCTGATATTGGAGATCAACAGACAATAAATGACATCCCCGGTCTTGAAAACGTAAACGTAGAGGCTCAAAAATCTTTAGGTATTTTTGGTTTAACTCCAACAAGTTTAACTAGAACATTTAATAACCTTACAAATCTTAATGCTGAAAACCTTGCCGTTAACACTCTCAATGTTGCTACTGCAAATACACCCATAGCTGGGTTACTAGGAGTGGCAGACAAAGCACTATCAGGGACTTTTAATAAGGCGTTGTCCACAGGCAATCCAAATCAAATAGCGCAATTAGGAATTTTAGCTAGCAATCTATTTAATATTGATCTTGACAAAATTAGTGATATTCCCGGCCAAGTAGAAAAAAATATTGAAAGTCTTGTAAATGGTTTAGCTGCTTTTGTTGACGCCCCTTTTAAAACTTTGCAAGATTTTGTAGAATTATCAGGTTCATATCTACAAGATGGAGTTATGGCTCCAAAATATAATAATTTTACTGTAAACGGTATTGAACAGAGTTATGTTACAAATCAAAAAGGTGAAGTTGTAACTACCCCCGGCTTTGCTAAAGCTATAATAGGCATGTCGCCAATAAGTAATATGGCGCAAGCAGCAAGTATGCTTGCTGGATTTCTTGGGGGAGAGACTGCACAGGAAAAAGCAGCAAGAGAAATGGCTAACATGGAAATTGCAGCCCAGTTGCCAAGTTTTTCCACCATAGTAGATGTTCCACAGCTAGCTGGGCAAGTAAATATGAGTGTCACTAGCGTTCCAGATATGTTTTCAACTGTAGGTCATCTAGGATTAGCTTTTACTGATATTGTTAGCATATCAGCAAAAGACATTCCCGGTTTAACCCAAGATTTAAATATTAATCTTGCGGAGTATGGTAGAACAGGGACTATTAGTGGTGCAGTTATTGGAAATGTATATGATCCTATTGGCTATGAAGAGATGGAAATTGCGGATCAAGTACACGCGGCTTTAGACGCACTGGCTGCTAATCCAAACTCAGCACAATCTATTTCGAGAAGCTTTGCTGATGCTATTCAGGCTGTTGGTATGGCAGAGTACGTAAATCAAATGTCAGTTCCCGGCGAGGAAGTTGATTTTAACTTAAATGGGTCGTCAAAATCTATGTACGGTACGGAAGCAAAGTCTATGGCAATGGCCCTTGGTTTTGAGCAAATATCAAATGCGATAGGCAACGGACAGATAAATAGCCCACAAACTTTTGCAAGTTTTGTAGAGGCAATTGCTCCAGAAGCAAATCTTGGTCTGTCTGCAATAAACACTGAACTTGGTTATTATACTGCTGTCCAAGCACACTATCAGCACCAGAGGTCAAAAGGTGTTGCAATGGGCTTGCAGCCGGGGTTTGGTCAGTCAAGAATTACTGAGCCAGAAGCGATTGCTATTGTTGAGTTGGAACGGGGTGAGAGAATTGCAGCAGATTATAATTCTCAAACCCCAGACTTTACTACTCTAGAAGCTATGGACGCTTTAGGTTATAGCTCTATTAGCATGAACGCTAATGAAGACTTAGATAAAAAGAGAAATTTAGCCCGTATGAAAGATGCTCTCGCAAATACAACCCATGATAGTTTTGGTTACGGAAGAGACATGCCCGACATCGGCCCTGCGGGAGTTTCTGCGCCGGGGTATGAGGCGCAAGGACTAGCAGCAACGGCAGCAGCAGAGGCAGCGGCAGAGGCTGCAAATCAATCAGCGCATGACATGAATCCAGAATTTGAAGCAGAAGTGGCAGCAGCGGAAGCAAATTTGGCTTCAATAGAGGCAGGTGTTGCGTCTTATGACATAGGTTTTGGTTTCGGCGGTGCAGACTCAAGCGCAGATGATGACACAGGCTTTGGTGAAGATTCAGATTGGTAACTTTAGGAATAATTATGGCAGCAATAACAATACAACAAGTAGAACAAAACCTAGCAGCAATGCCTGAAGAACAACGGGCAGTTGCAGAAGAAGCTATGGGTATGCTATCAGACGACCAGCTACAATCTGTACTTGACGTTTTTGATATACAAATAAGCGTGGAAGAAGCCCCGCAGCCAGAAGAAGTTCCTATAGAAGAGCCTATGGCAGATGATGAACTACCAACCCTGCCAATGCCAGAAGAAGAGGCTCTTCCTGCTCCTCCAATGGAGCAAGAGATGCAGGAGTTAAAGCTTGGCGGTCAGGCTCAAGTAGCAGGAATGATAGATGACCAAGCTGTTCCCAATACAGAAGCAAACACTGTATCAGATAAGTCAGAAACAAGCCTACCAGAAGGAGCCTTTGTAATATCTGCCTCTGCAGTTGAAGAAGCGGGGGAAATTGATCTTGTTGAACGCATAATAAAGCCAGCCGTTGCAGCCCTTGCAAAAGAGGGTGTAAATATAAAACTGGAAGATATCACTCAACCTGCCAAGCAGTTAAACGGTGGAGTTGATGTAGCTCTGTCTGAGGGCGAGATGATTATACCTCCAGCCCTAGCAAGAAAGATTGGTCTTGGGCTTCTTAGAAAGATAAATGACAGGGGAAAGAAAGAGACTGAGGAGAAGATTGAAGAAACGCAAGTTGCAGAACAAGCTCCGCAGGAACAAGCTCCGCAGGAACAAGTCCGCGTAAGAGCTAATGCGGGGGGCAAGATTGATAAGCAAACTGATATGCTTGCAAGAATACTCATATCTGAAGCTGGAGGAGAAGGTGCCGAAGGAATGCAAGTTGTAGCTAATGTTGTAGCCAACAGAATTGCAGATAGAAAAACAAATTTTAAAACCCAAAAAACTTTTGAAGATGTGATAGCAGCAAGGTTGCCTTCTGGAAACGGTAATGAATTTACAGGATTTGATAATGATCTATATAAAAAAGCACACGACTCTCCTGAATGGGAAAATGCTGTAGATTTAGCCCAACAGCAAATTTCAGGTAAACTAGAGGATATTACAGGAGGAGCTACTTTCTATCGTAATAAAAATAGTAAGGCAGGTTCAACCGCTAGAGGACAAGGGTTTTTTGACTCGCGAGTAAAATCAGGAAGATTTATAGAAGGTGCAACTGTGGGGGGGCATACAATATATTTAGATACCCACGCAACCCCCTTTGACAAAAGTGCAGGACGCACTTCTGAACCTCTTACTACTGAAGTAACAGGCACTCCAGTAACTTTTCAAGAATCACAACGAATTTCCGCTTCTGAATTTCCTACACCGGAAAATGTTAGGAGGCGTAACCAAGGTGCAGATACGATGACTATCTACACCGACCCAGAGCAGCCACCCGCTAACTAGCGGCCCTGCTAGACTAACCCAACTGCGGCTACCCCAACGAGGCCCCGCAAGGAGGAAAAATGACTACCGAAGTACAAGACCAAGAACTAACTCAAGGCACGTATAAAGGCGCTTATCGTAAAGACGTTTATGAAGAGGATGCCCTACAAGACGCTACCCTTGAGGAACAAGAAACGGATGAAGAACAACAAGAAGAGGAAACTATAGCCTTAAAAACTTCAAAAAAAGAAGATCACGACTATAAAAAAAGGTATGACGATCTTAAAAAGCACTATGATTCAAAACTCTATGAGTGGAGACAGGAACGTGAAAGTCTTACAAACGAACCTCAAGTAGATGAATCTTTTCTTGAGGAGGCTGAAGGTAATCCTGAATTAGAGCAGTTTAAAGAAAGCTACCCTGAAGTTTATAGCGTGGTTGAACAGGTAAGTACAAAAAACGCTTCTAAAGAAGTTCAAGAACTTCGTGCGGAAGTAAATAGGCTTAGTCAACGAGAAGAAGAGTTGCAAGCTAAAAGTGCTTATCAGCAGTTACTAGCCCTGCATCCAGACTTTCCTGAAATCAAAAAATCAGATGATTTTAAGGGATGGTTAGATGAACAGCCACCTAGTATTGCAGAAGGAGTTACAGGAAATAGTTCCGATGTTAAGTACGCATCCCGCGTTCTAGATTTGTACAAAGCCGATAAAGGGCTTAACAAAAAAAGAGGTCGTCCAAGGCGTTCTGCAGCAGAAGCAGTTACTAAAACTAATGCAAAAACAGTTTCTGTTAATCAGGAAGCAAACAAGAAAACATGGACAACCTCAGAGATACGTAAACTTAAACCGCATGACTTTGACAGGCTTGAATCAGAGCTTGACTTAGCAAATGCGGAGGGTCGTATCGTTAATGGCTAAACTTATATAGAAAGGTTAAGGAAATGGCTGTTGGTGTATCCTCCGGTTACGGTAATCTTCCGTCCGGTAATTTCCAAGCCGAAATCTATAGCCAGAAGGTTCTCAAGTTTTTCCGCCGTGCGTCAGTTGTAGAAGATATTACTAATACTGACTATGCGGGGGAGATTGA
>UEXM01002412.1_pt1 | contig 13297 bp, 11 predicted proteins | sample 1796661 | NCBI WGS metagenome assembly UEXM01 (sample SAMEA4772469, study PRJEB27181) | metagenome | reverse complement strand
CAGATACGCTACCTGCGTCCACCACCGCCCACGCACCGGAAACCCACACCACCCCCGATCGCCCCCTGCATCAACCGCTGGAAGACTTTCTTCAAGACATAGAAAAACAGGAAATTCTCAAGGCTCTGGATGCAACGCACTGGAACCGGACTGCTGCCGCGAAAAAGCTGGGCATGACATTCCGGTCTCTGCGTTACCGGCTCAAGAAGCTGGAGCTGGACCGGGAAGAAGAGTAAACCTTCCCCCTTTGCTTCTTTACGTAAAAGCTATATCGCACATTCAAAAGGCGTATAACTGAGAATCCAGCTCAGTCGGCTCTTCGCAAATCAGCTGTGCCAACATGGCGGCACAGGCGGGAGCTGCCACCAAGCCATTTCGATAACAACCTGCTGCTGCGAACCAGCCTTTCCGGCCGGGAATAGCACCCAGCCAGGGGTGGTCGCGATCACAACCCGGGCGCACACCGGACCAGTGAAACGCCGGTTTGTGCAAAGCAAGTTCAGGCAGCAAATGGCTGGCAAGCGATTCCAGCCGATAGCGACCATTTACCGACGGGTAATCACTGGCATCACCCCGACGTAATGTTGAACCAACCAGCACAGCGCCATCACTGCGCGGGATGAGGTAACCCTCCTCGGTCAGCATGATCGAAGGCACCCTCCCCGCTGGCAGCTGGTACAACAGCATCTCTCCCTTAGCCGGAAAAAGTGCAGGTGACGGCCCCAATTCAGCCAGCAGCCGATCATTCCAGGCTCCGGCACAGAGCAAAACCGTCTCCGCCACCAACACCTGACCATCCTGAAGGATCAAACGCCCCCCTCTATCTTCAGGATGCAGTGCCGTCACCCTGGCATTCACGAAGGTCACCCCGGAGCGGCGCAGATAAGCCCTCAGCTGGCGCAACAATCGGGGATTGCGGATACTACCCAGATGTGGAAAAAAGACTCCGTCCCCAGCGGGGCTACCCGACATGACCCGCTCCGCCAGGCATGGCCGGGCTTCCCAGCTCTGTGATGCGGCCCACTGCAACGCCATCTCTTGCTCTACAGGGCGGGTAGCCACCCACATACCGCTTTGGTACAACAAGCCATCCACCGGCAAACCTGCCGCGGATAAAAGCGCCACAATAGTTTGATAGCGGGGAACAGCCTCTCGGGTAAGTTGATTCATGGCCTCGGAGTAACGCCAAGCATACAGAGGCGAAAGGATACCTCCGCCCGCCCAGGAAGCAGGCCGTCGCTCAGCATCATCGACAATGGTGACAGACATCCCCCGCTGGACCAGCTCCAACGCACCAAGCAAGCCAAGAATACCGGCACCAACGATGGTTATATCCGCTCTATTGCGCCCTCGCATGCTTCCGCCATGTCTGTTTAATCAGGGCGGACAACCATACCATAGAGGCTATAAACACGATATTTTGGCAGTCTTGTTAATGGCCAGAATTACAAGGCAGCACTTCATCAGCTCGAGCCTTGCGCACCCGACCGCTTTGCGCAACAACCAACCCCAATGACGACCCCGATTGCCGGGAGCAAACGGTTATACGGCCGTTGTAGCCATGGCTAAAACCCATGGCGTTGAATCTGGCGCGCCGGGCCAGGTGGCTATTCACTTCAACACGAAACTCACCACGCACCGGGCCATGCTCCAGTAATACGCGCCCTCCATGACTGCACAGACCAGTGCTTTCCACCTTGCAGTCATAACTGCCGGTAGTTTCAAACACACGCCAGCCACGATTCCAGTCACCCTTGGGAAGAGCGCATCCTCCTTGGTCAGACACCGGACATATGACCACCCACATGCCATGACTAACAGCATGCTGACGAGCCAATATCAAAGCATGATAGATATCGTGTTGAAAGGTAATTAAACGATGTCTTGCCAGAAAAGAAGAAACACTGCTTACAGCCCCTGACACAAGAACTGCCATCAGCACCAGTGCAATCAACGCCTCCAGCAATGTCACTCCATGCTGATATTTCCCGTGCATTTGATCTCCCCACGCCTGAATGGAAAACCAGAATGAAGGCAGAGGAAACCATAAGGCAGAGGCAATAACGCCAAAACGACGCTGGAAATTACCTTTTTTCTATAGGCGAAAAGCTGACAAAAATGGCGAAATAACCCACATAAAAAAGCACAGCTCGCTCATCGCAAACTGTGCTTTAGCGTCATCTAGCTTTTATTCAAAAGGGCGACGAATTATTTACCCCAGCAACGACCTGCCCCCCAGGGAGCCGTTCCCGTAACATCGGTCGCACCGCTTTGTGTCAGCGTCAAATTTCCGCATTGATTGCTCCCCGTTGCTTTAGCTCGTGTCGCTTGCAACGTAAAGGTATTAGCATCAGCGGCAGAGTCATCAACAGAATAGAAACCTGTATCAGAAATAATCGGCGAGTCCAATGCCGGACAATCTGCATAGGTGCCACGCGTCGAATAACAACGTTCCATCAGGTTGGCCGCGCTGGTTAGCGCAACCCTTCCCTCTGAAACCCGGCCACGCTCTACATGATTCTGATAGTTGGGGTACGCAAAAACGGACAATATCCCGACGATCAGAACCACAACCATCAACTCAATAAGCGTCACACCTTGCTGTCTGAAAAATCCACGATCCACTATTGCCTCCGACAGCGCGGCTTTCACCGCGCTGAGCTATTCATTCAATCAGCGCAGCTGGCGCCAGGAGTGTCTACCGATCAGCTCACCGGAACCCTTGATATTGAAACGGGTCACATCGCCACTGGAATCACTGGAGTGCACCACATCGACTCCGCCAGGGCCACCAAGAATATTGGGGCGGGTGAGAAGCTTGTCGGAACCAAAGCCGCTGGGTGGAATCTTGTCCTGATTAACGCCGACAAAGTCATCCTCATCAACAACGCCGTCATCATTCAGGTCAAAGACCCCCTCTGCAATACGTCCACCAGTACCCTTATCCAGGGCCATGACCCAACTATTGCCACCACCGGAGCAAGGATCGCTACTGGGGATGAGTGTCGTGAAAAGCACCGCAGTTTCGTGAATAACAGGGCGAACCACCGAACGTTCACCTTCAGCATTATTTTTGTAAATCAGCTCCATGGACCAACCAGCGTCATCGCTGTTGTCCTTATCTGAAGGAATGTTGTCTGACACAACCCGTATCGGCACCGAGCGCCCATCAACATTGAGTTCTGTCTGAAACTCAATGGTTTGCTCCAGCAAGTCATCCTTATCAACAGTTGAGGAAGTATCTTTTATGCCATAAAGCACCTGGATACTTGCGTCGGTAACATCATTAAGCTCCAGATACTTACCTGTACCGAAATACACCATGGTGACCCGGTCTTCATCTTCCTCAAACTCCACCTTGGCAAGGTCCGGCCGACTGGTAATCGGTTGACTGGGCTCACCATCAAACAGGGGCACAGCATTTTTCCCCGACTGAATAGCCACTTTCCAGTCACCATTTTTATCCTGGTCAAACTTCCACAAGTCCCCATTCAGGTCGCCGCCATAAATCGTGTCGGCAACCGGTTTTTTACCGGAAGCATTGATCGCAGTAATACCGGACAATCCATTACCCCCTGGCACGCCAACCGGCACCGTCGCCTCGAGGGAGCCATCGTCCAAATCGAACAACAGGAGCCGGGCGGTCTCATCACTGGAGTTGTAGCCATTACCCATAGCCAGAACCCAATTGATTTCTGCAGGGTTCTTGCCGCTGCCAGGTATCAGTGTAGGAATCACTGAAACCTCATTAATGCCCTCACCCAGCTGGCCACCGGCATTATCACTTCGCTCCCATAACAACTCGGGATTTACCGGATCGGTAATGTCCAGTACATAAATATCCCGACCGCCGGCACCAGAGGTTCCTACCGCCAGAGTCCGCCATCCGCCAGTATCTGCATCGCCGACCCATGCATCGGTAACAATCACAGAACCATCGAGAAAGTACTTGTGGTTATAGTTCACATCGGCCAGCTGAGGCAGTTCATCCAGAACAAAACCGGGAATATAAGCGAATAGCTCTTCGCCCGTGTCTGCGTCAAAGCCATGCAGCATACCGTCGTTCGCAGCCACGAGAACCACTTCTCTACGGCTGTTCTGGGTAGATTTGAAAACGTTGTATTTAGGAGCCTGGACGGTATCGCCCAGGTGTTGATACCCATAACCCTGACGACCACTGTAAGCCGGGTTAGAATTGACAATGTCGCCAAGCCGCGTATCTCTGTCACGGAACTTTCCGCCATTAGCCTGTTCCTGACGTCTATCACCGCTCAACCAGGCAGCCAGTTCGGAATTGCCTCCCACGAAGCTCGCATCAAACTTTTGCAAGCCGGCTGCCGTTCCTACCAGCAAATTCCGGTCTGCAAGCGCCATGGCATCCAGCTTGTCGGCGGCACTCCATTTCGGTCTGGTTTTAACATCGCCGTTTTTTTCAAGGGCGAATGCCAGCAAATCACCACTCCATCTTTCCGGATTGAAACGCGCCTGATAAACAAGGCTGTCTGTATCAAGGCGAGTGGAGTTTGCAACGATAGACGCAGACGAGGATGCCCCGCGATCTACGATATCCTTCAAAGTATTGGAGAGCTCTTTGGCGAATGCAGCCGGCTCAGCGGCACTGAAAAAACCACCACGACTGTTAACCCCTGCATGAAGCAGGTCGTCAATTTTGGCTTCGCTGTTATTTGCCGGGTCACCCCAAGCTATGGGAATAGACGGATCCACAATGGCTTTAAATGCGGTATCCGGATCGATTGAACCAGTCACACCGAGACCAACACCATAAGTCACCATATGCTGCCAGAAAGCCGGATTTCTTTCTGAAGCCGCAACTTCATTTGCCAAATCCGGCTGAAGATCATTTTTCCAGTACTTCATCGCCACATCGGCCAGCGTATTGGAATGATCATCACTAAATGGGTTTTCTTTCGTATAGCCGAATACCTGACCATCTTCGTCGGTGTATTCTTCTCCAGATTTCCCATCCTGATTGTCCACACCGGGACTATCTCCACCCCAGTACCCATCTGTCATAAGAACCGAGTAGCTGGAACGACACTCGTAATTGCTCCCTCCATCATCTCCAGGCGTAGAGCTATAGGGGCCTTTGTCATCAGTGCGAGAATAATATTTACCGACATCATCCAGCGACTTTCTCAATGGCGTACTACCACTGGGATCGACACCGTAGAGCCAGGAGAAGAAACTATTGCGGTTGCTATCCACCTGGAATGGGGACACCCCTTTTACCAGCGTCCCGTCTTTGTTCAATCTTCCGTAACCAACACGGACATCTGATTTTACGGAGTCAAATGCTTTACCAATGCCAGCCTTGGCAGACATGGTCCGCGTTCGGTAATAGGAAAACCAGTTCGCAAAATTCTGCTTTTGCTCTGCACTTTGATTGGCAACATTCACTTTTGAATAACAGCCGCCAGAGTAAGGGTCAGCCACACAGCCTGAAACCGTGTCAATAAATTCAAAATAGAATGCAGGCTCCGCCTGGGCGTTGTGACTGAGCGTAAAGCCACCCTTACTTGTATAGAAATAGTCATCGATGATTGCCCGATAATTATCGGAGAGGTTTAACTTGGGGGAATCATTATCGTAACCATTCACCGGCGCATCAATAAAGCTCACCGAAGGATAGTCACTTCCATCACCTTTAGGAGGCGGCAGATACTGCTGGGCAGGATCATAATACTGCTTGTTCAGATAACTTGAAGCCAAAAATTGCCGATCATTATTACTGAAGTAAAAGCACAGATATTCTCCGGCATACCAGCCTTGATTGCTATTGCTACAATTGCCCACGTTGAAATGATTATCCAGAGAGTCCGGCATAAACCCCCAGCGCATGGACCCGGAATCATCAAAGACAAACATGATATTTGGCTCTGCGCCCGCACCGATAAAGAGCGGAGAGTCCGCCAGACTGACAGCCATCACTCTACCGCTTGACAGCAAACAGCAAAGCGCAATAACCACTAACTTTACAGGGTATTGCATGCGCTTGATCACCCTTTTTCCCATCATCACAACCTCCACCCCCTACAAGGAGTTTTGAGCCCTTTGGTCTCATTACCTTCAATGAATCACGAAGGCATGAAACGCCTAAAATTCCGATACTATTAACATCCAAAACCAAACTATAGACACGGTCCGACCACTTCTTTCTGGCCAGGCTTTAGCGTCGATAGGTGCTTTCCACAACAACAACTGAGCGAGTATTGTTGCCAAAACCTCGCGCCACAATTCGATACATGTCGTACTCTGTATTTACGGTGCCGTCTCCCAAGGCCATGGAGCCACCCTGGCTGCTATCAGCCGCCACAACAGGAATTCGTTCTACGAAAAACTGTGGAGGATTTGTCCAGTTCACATCATTCGGCTCATGGGTTACCACGCCTTTCTTTCCAACATGACTAGTATCAGTTGCATTGTTCTTCCAATCAGGCCGATCTTCGCTTTCGTTGCTGTCGTACCAACCGGTCTGGGTGAAATCCAGGGTCACGGTACCAACCAGATCCTGCTCACCTGCCCGCAAAGCACTCTCGGCAGTCTGCAATGCCAGATTCTGGTCATGCATGGCCCCCGCCATTCGTTCCTGCAGGGTAGTGCTTCGCATAGAACTGATGCCCAACAACGTCATGATCAGCAATAACACCAGCCCCATCAGCAAAGCTGCACCTTGCTGGCGCTGTCTGGAAAAATGAGAACACGAAAAATAAGTCATAACTTTTCCTTACGGCACCCGATTGCGAACGGTCACAGTGCTACTCATTCCCTGGCGCAGAAAACCATCGGTGAAGTTTTCAACCGTTCCATCGAAAACCAGGTTTTGTCCAGCATCTGAATCCACCAAGGCATCACTATCGCCACGCATCAGCATATCCACTCGCACAGCAATCACATTTTCCCAGCCAATCGCTGCGTTGGCATCAATCTGCTGGGCAGTTTGGTAGGCACTATCCAGATCACCATCGCCATCAATGTCTGCGCCATAGGTAAGGCGGAATTGCTCCACACCACCCAGCAATTCCTCACCCGGGTCCGTGCCCAGTTTGCGAAATAAAGCAGGCGCACCATCTACACCTTCTGCAACGTAGTAGATAATGTTCATCATCCGCGAAACTGTCGCGCCTTGGCCATAATTGCTACCAAGGTCTTTAGTACTGTTGCCCGGAGAAACACTTCCACCCGTATTGTGGGTAATGGAAGTGTTATTTCCTCCTGGCGAGCTGGTAAGCTGGACAATGGTGGCATTAGTGCAATCGGACACCACCACTATGTCTTCCTTTTTAAGATCATGGTCTTTCAAAACCAAGGTATTCGCAGGGTTTGCCTGGTCTCGAAATGGCGGACGCAAATCTACAGAGCCGTCACCGGCCCTGCGAAGCATGACTACATCCGTATTAGGCGTCAGATCACCCAGATCAAGCCCCAGAGGAATAACGCCGGACAAAGTTCCCGCGCCATCAACGTATAAACCGGTAATCGCCTCCCCTCCCAGGTTATAGGCATATTGGTCCGGGTTATTGAGATTGTTTCTTACTTCCAGGTTACGGCTACACCCCATATAACCTGCCATACGAAGGTCCTGGGTGAGGAACTGAAAAGAAAAGCGACCATTTTCCTGCAATTCGGCCAGCTCACTTTGCAGCTGATAGGCCTGACGGTTACTGATAAAGATCTGCACTACACCGGCCACAAGCAGGGAGCTGACCACCAGGGCCACCATAATTTCGACCAGGCCAATCCCTTTCTGTCTGTTTGGCTGCATCAACATCTGGAGCTGCTCCTATAATTCAACCTGAACGGTCACGGTCCGAACCGGGTCACTATTTTCATCATCTTCCCAGCGCTCGTCGTACCAGCTGACCGTGACCGTAGCGATGCCATCATCAACATCAACCGACGCGCCTGTTCCAGCTGCCGCATCCTGTGGCAACATAGCGGGAGCTGTATTGCCATCATCCGTCATGCCGCAAAGAACATTCAGCCAGGCCGCCAGATCGGTATCAGCCACGCTATTACCTCCGGGAATGTCCTGACAGCCATCACTGTCATGGTTGTAATCGCCTGCCAACGCCGCCTGCCGATTTGCCCTCATGCGATCAATGATCTCGTAGGCCAAGTAGGTGGCCTGAGAAGACTGCCTGGCACTGACATTCATTTGAACGCTCAACGTCTGCATGCCCGCAATACCCAGTAGCCCGACAGACAGAATCAGCAACGCCACCAGCACTTCAATCAAACTGAAACCGCCATTCTGCGCCCTCATCAGCAGCCCCCTGAATTCATTGAGGTTCGGCCACCGGCGGTAACGCTCAAGGTCCGCGAGCCCTCGCTACCACAATCGCTGCGCTTTATGGTGAGCGTTTCCAATCCGCCACCTCGCCGCCCCTGATGTGTGAACACGAAATGTCCGGCCGTGGACGAATCTATTGCCGTATCAGAAGTGTCTGTACGCAAAACCTCACCGGCATCCAGAGAGCCATCTGCATCTTCATCCGCGAAAACGATCCAGCCTCGACCCCATTCACCATCACAGCTGACACCGTCACTGCTACCGCACATTCTCACGATCTGCCCCCTGGCCAAGGCCTCACCGCGGGCGTATTGCACCCCCCCCAGCAGACTGTTGCCCTGACTCACCATCTGGCCATTGCGGATCATGCTCCCGAGTTGCGGCATCGCAAACCCCACCACAACGGCAACCACGGCAATCGTGATCATGAGTTCAATCAATGTGAATCCTCGTTGCCTATCTCTGAAAGCCGGCACAGCAGTTTGCTCCCATTCCATTTACCGGTTCACTTTAGCCCCCCCACTCACGCAAACAAGTGCACTGGGGACTAACGGAGCTTCGTCGGTAATGAACGGTATAAGCCGCTGCAAAATAATAGTTTTTGGTACTTTCTGGTGTGATATCTCTCACACTTTAATACTAGCCAGAAAGGGATTTAGACCAAGAAAAAAAGGTCATGCGCATAAACGGCATCGAACGGCAGGAAAACCGGGACCGGCGTACCGGCACACCACACAAACGGCCAACGGACATTGCGAGGACACACCTGCAAAACCAAAGGAAGCGCGGAAGGACAGCAAGAAAGCACCGACTCCTGAGGTCAAGGTGCAGAGTCGGAGACACTGATGCTCAAGGCTTCAGGCAGAGCGAATAGCGCGAGCGGTCGTACCTAAGAGCGCAGCGCCTTGGGCATGGAGAAACGGATGTTCTCTTCGCGGCCAGGGATTTCCTCGGCGTCGGAGCCGCCCAGGGATTTGAGGGTGGTGATGACCTGCTGGACCAGCTCTTCAGGAGCACTGGCGCCGGCGGTGACGCCGACGGCGGTTTTGCCCTTGAGCCAGGCGGGGTCGATCTGGGAGGGGTCGTCGAGCAGGTGGGCTTCGGCGCCGCAGCGCTCGGCCAGCTCCCGCAGACGGTTGGAGTTGGAGCTGTTTACAGATCCCACTACCAGCACCAGGCCGCACTCCAGGGCCAGCTGGCGCACGGCGTCCTGGCGATTGGTGGTGGCGTAGCAGATATCCTCACGTTTGGGACCAAGGATGTTTGGAAAGCGGGCGCGCAGGGCATCGATCACTTTCGCAGTATCGTCCACACTGAGGGTGGTCTGGGTCACGAAGGCCAGGGTGTCAGGGTCACGAACCTGAATCGTCGCCACGTCCGCCTCATCTTCCACCAGATAAATATCACCGCCATGGGACTTGTCGTACTGGCCCATGGTGCCTTCCACTTCCGGGTGACCGGCATGGCCAATGAGAATGCTCTCGCGGCCTTCGCGGGCGTAGCGGATCACTTCCATATGGACCTTGGTGACCAGCGGGCAGGTAGCGTCGAACACCTTCAACTGGCGGCGCTCTGCTTCCTGCTGCACGGCCTGGGATACGCCATGGGCGCTGAAAATGACGATGGCGTCATCCGGCACTTCGTGGAGCTCTTCCACAAACACCGCCCCGCGCTGACGCAGATCGTCTACCACATAACGGTTGTGGACCACCTCGTGGCGCACATAGATCGGCGGCCCGAACACTTCCAGCGCCCGGTTGACGATATCGATGGCGCGATCCACCCCGGCACAGAAGCCACGGGGGTTGGCGAGTCGGATTTGCATAGGGAATCCTGCGTGACTGATGCGGCCATTGTAACCGGGAAAGACCTCGATCTGCGACCATGGCCAATGCCATCCAGCAGACCAGCCCCTCCCGGTCCGGCATCAATTCAGAGTAACGGGTTGCTCCGGCGCATAGCGTTCCACAGCGATGATCTCCACCTCAAAGGTTAGATCCCGCCCGGCCAGAGGGTGGTTGAAGTCCACATAGACCCAGCCATCTTCCTCCTTGCTAATCACCCCCGGCAACTCTCCACCGGCGGCATCGGCAAAGCTGAGCACCATGCCCGGCTCGAGGGTGTCGTACTGGGCAAAGGTATCCCGGGTGAAATGCTGCACATTGTCGTCGTTGTAATCGCCGAAAGCCTTGTTCGCCTCCAGGAAAACGCTACGGCGATCACCGGCCTTGAGGCCGCGCAAGGCATTCTCAAAGCCTGGCAGCAGGGATTCGTCACCCCAGACAAAGGCCGCCGGCTCACCACCGAAGGTGGAATCCAGCTCGGTGCCGTCCATCAGACGCACGGCGAAATGCAGGGTGATACGGGTTTCCGGGCCTGCGCGGAGAATTTCAGTCATGCTTTTTCGCTCCCAGGAGCATATCCAGCAGAATCAGGCCGGCACCAATGGTGATAGCGCTGTCGGCGATGTTGAAGGCCGGAAAGTGACTGTTACCCCAGTAGAAATCCAGAAAATCCACCACATGCCCCAGCACCAGCCGGTCGTAGAAATTGCCCAGGGCCCCGCCCAGAATCAGCGCCAGCGCTACGCCCTGCAGTTTCTCGGCAGCGGTAAGCCGGGCCAGCCAGATCAGGATCAGTACCGAGGCACCCAACGCAATGGCAGTAAAGAACCAGCGCTGCCAGCCCCCCGCATCCGCCAGAAAGCTGAATGCCGCACCGGGGTTATAGGCCAGGGTCAGATTAAAGAACGGCATCACTTCCAGCCGCTCGTAGAGATCAAACCGGGCGACCACCATATGCTTGGTGATCTGGTCCAGAGCAATCACCACACCGGTGAGCCACAACCAGATCAGCTGCCCCGGCAGCAGCCGCTTGCTGCTTTCAGAAGATGAGGTATCTGCCGACTTAGGCATAACGTCGCACCTCACCCTCGCCGTCCACATTCGTCACGCAACGGCCACACAACTCCGGATGCGCAGCATGGGAGCCCACATCCGGCTGGTGGTGCCAGCAACGCGCGCACTTGCCATACTCACTGGCCAGCACCTGCACCTTCAAGCCGCTCACCGCCGTGTCTTCCAGCTCGGCAGGCGCCTCGCCCAGAGACTTGAGGGTGGCCGCAGAGGTGATGGTGACGAAGCGCAGTTCATCACCGAGACGATTCAGCAGGGTCTGCTGGCCATCATCCACATAGAGCACTACATCGGCACCGAGCCCGCCCTTGATCAGCTTGTCGCGGCGGGCATTCTCGATGGCCTTGTTCACCGCCTGTTTCACGTCCTGTACCTGCTGCCAGAAGGCACGGTCCATGTCCGTATCGGTAAGGGCGAAAAGCCCTGTGTACCACTCCGCCAGGAACACGGAATCGAGACGCTCGCCGGGCAGGTTTTCGTAGATTTCCTCGGCGGTGAAGCTGAGCACCGGCGCCATCCAGCGCACCAGCGCCTGGGCGATATGATAAAGGGCCGTCTGGCAGGAGCGACGCGCCACGGAGTCCGCCTGGGTGGTGTACTGGCGATCCTTGATGATATCCAGGTAGAAGCCACCCAGATCCAGGGCGCAGAAGTTGTGCAGCTTCTGGTAGACCTGATGGAAATGGTAGCCGTCGTACAACTCCTGAATCTCTTCCTGCAGTTGCAGGGCGCGATCGACGATATAGCGATCCAGCGCCAGCATCTGCTCCGGCTCAAGCGCATCGGCAGCCGGGTCGAAACCGCTCAGGTTGGAGAGCAGGAAACGGCTGGTGTTACGGATACGGCGATAGCTGTCGCCCATCTGCTTGAGGATGTCCTTGGACACGGACATCTCACCACGATAATCGGTGGCCGCCACCCACAGACGCAGGATATCGGCGCCCAGGTCATTCCACACTTCCTGGGGCGCGATCACATTGCCGACGGATTTGGACATCTTGCGGCCCTGCTCGTCCACGGTGAAGCCATGGGTCAGCACGGTTTTGTAAGGTGCCGCATCGCGAACCGCCAGGCTGGTCAGCAAGGACGACTGGAACCAGCCACGGTGCTGGTCGGAGCCTTCCAGATACAGGTCCGCCGGTGTTTCCAGCTGTGGGCGCTGATCCAGCACGCAGTAATGGGTGACGCCGGAATCAAACCACACATCCAGGGTATCGGTGACCTTGCTGTACTGGTCCGCCTGCTCGCCGAGCAGCTCGGCGGGCGCCAGATCGAACCAGGCATCAATGCCTTCCTGTTCCACCCGCTGAGCCACCTGTTCGATCAGTGCCGGGGTATCCGGGTGCAGTTCACCGGTTTCCTTGTTCACGAACAGCGCAATGGGCACGCCCCAGGTGCGCTGGCGGGAGATACACCAATCCGGGCGATCGGTGAGCATGCCTTCGATGCGCGCCTTGCCCCACTCCGGCAGCCACTGCACCTTGTCGATTTCCTGACGGGCGCGAGGCAATAGCCCGGCCTTGTCCATGGAAACGAACCACTGGGCGGTGGCGCGGAAGATCAGTGGCGTCTTGTGGCGCCAGCAATGCGGGTAGCTGTGCTCGATTTTTGCCAGCTTCACCAGGGCACCGCTTGCCTGCAATGCCTCGATCACCGGCTCGTTGGCCTTGCTCACATGCACGCCACCGACCACGGGCAGGTCGTCACGGAACAGGCCGCTGTCCAGCACCGGGCTGATCGGGTCCAGATCGTATTGCTGGCCCACCACAAAGTCGTCCGCACCGTGGCCGGGCGCCGTGTGCACCAGGCCGGTACCGGCATCGGTGGTCACGTGCTCACCGAGAATCACCGGCACCTGGGCGCCCAGGAACGGATGCTGCAAAGCCAGCATTTCCAGCTTGTCGCCTTGCACGGTGGCAGAGCGGGACACGCTTTCCATGCCCCAGCGCTCCACCAGATCGTCCGCCAGCGCCTCGGCCACCAGCAGCTCACGATGCTGGCCATCCAGCTCGCCGCTGAGCAGCACATAGTCCAGCTGCGGATGCACCGCCACCGCCCGGTTCGCGGGTAT
>UEXM01002410.1_pt1 | contig 13303 bp, 15 predicted proteins | sample 1796661 | NCBI WGS metagenome assembly UEXM01 (sample SAMEA4772469, study PRJEB27181) | metagenome | reverse complement strand
TCAATGCACCTGACAATCCACCAATTGCACAAATAACTTCTTCAAGTCCTTTGCCATTTAGTTGTGTCCAACCTTGATTGGTTGCAAACACGTTAGTCTTTTGGTCAGCAGTGAGCCACTTTGGTTTAGCTTCATCTGCATCTGTGTTTCCCCATAGGGCCATAGTCTTTCTCCTTATTTAAAGATTTTACTCTTCTATTTATCTAAATCCATTTCTCTTCAGCTGAGAAATAGTGTTGTTGGGGGATGTATGATGAATCCCAATACCACCAGCGGACTCCCATTCCTTGATATTTTTGATATAATCATCAATCAAGATGTTTGGTTTTCCATTTGATGTGGCATATTTCTTTTTATCTGCACGTTGTACAAGATGTATCTTTCCAGTAGGTTTAGCATTCTTAGACAACCATGCCTTCTTGCCTGGCCTACTGTTTCCATCATTGTTCGAATATGCAGACAAAATGTTCGCATTGTATCTGTTAATAAACTTCCACATCTTCTCTGCACCAGACATCCAAGGCAGAGTATGCCAAAAATCCTTCTTTGCACGAATTTCTTCCCAACGTGTTTCTTTTTCAACAGTATCAAACTTTTTACCAGTGAGTTTCTTATACCCACCAAGTAAATCTACAATAACCATATCCATGTCACAGTAAATTTGTGGCAGCTCTTCTTCATTAATCTTTGTGAGTTCCACAAGACTTTTCATCTTTAGCCCTTTTCTTTGACTGCAACTTCTACTTTTGACATAGGTTTCCCTGTCATAGTAGTGTCACCCTTAGAATCTTTAGATGGTTTCTCATCTTCGTCTTCTTCTTCAGTCTTAGCGTCTGCTTTCTTTGCTGCCGCTTCCCACATTGCACGAACAGCATCAGCGACTGTATCTTCTTTCATAGACTTAGAAACCGCCTTGCGTCTTTTATGTAAGAACTTATCAGAGTCATCAACATCACCATCGTTGTCAATGTCTTTGTCTTTACGGTCAGCAAACTTCTTCTTTACTGCTTTAGGTTGAACTGCGTCCAAACCTTCACCGTCATCAGACTTATCATTCTTATTAGTTTCAGTTTTCAATGCTTCTTCAACATCGTATTCTTTTCCACCAATAGTAAAAGTCTTGTCACCTTTTTCTTTTGCCATCTTTGCAGCATGGATGTAGTTATTCTCATCCTTTTCGTTTTTGGGTTTCTCACCCTTTTCTTTTTTAGAGATAGCGATTGCTGCTTGTTGTGCCGGTGATACCGCCTCAAGCACAGCCTGTTCTAGACTACCTTCTTTTGTTTTAAGATACTTGGGCATATTATTTCTCCTGTGCATTCATCTTGTTAATAGTTTCTTGAGCCTTTGCAATCTGCAACTGCAATTGTGCGATACGAGTTTTCTTCTTATCATCACGACCCTGTTCTACCTCTTTAGCAGAATCTGGTTTTTGTGGTTCTTCTTCTTCCTTCATCTCTGGTTTCTCATGTGTATAACCCATGTCTTTCATTCTGAGATGGTCTGCTTCTTTGTCTGCCTTATAACCTTTTCCAGTTTTAGGGTCATACATCATATGTGGAGTAAAGTCTTCTGGTAATGGTTGTGATGGCCACTGGATTGGTTCAACACCTTCTTTGATATCTACAGGCGAAACTGCCATATCTCCGAAAGCCATTGTAACCTTTCCATCTCTTTTATACAAGTATCTTTTTGCACTAGTAGGACTATCTTTCCTTGCCATAGTAATCTTTTCTACTCTACCCTTGTTTACCATGTTCTTAGACTTGACAATATACTCAATAAAATCTTTACCTTTCTCTAATGTAGAGTCGTGTTTGATTTTAACAGTAGAACCTTTCTTCAGTTTATCAAAAACTCGAAGCAACTTAGGGTCGTTCATCTTCATGCCTTCAACCAAAGCGTCAGTGATTTCTACTTCAACTTCTTCTTTGTACATGTTCAGTTCATATCTCTTATTGTCAAGATTTGCAACTTGAACTTGGATACCCTTCTTACTTCCTTTTGCTTTTAGTCTGTAAGTGTTTGTCTTACCACTTGAAGGTTTCTTCGGCCCCATTGCAACTTTACTATCAATCTCATCTGGGTCGATTTCCATACCAAACTTTTTCTTAGCAAATGCATATGCATGTTGCATTGCACCAGAGAAAGTTTTATGATACAAGTCATAACCTGTAGAAGATTTTGATTCTTCAATTTCAAACCCTTCAAGAATAACTTCTTCACCCATTCTAAGTTGTTTTGAGACCATCTTAGTAGTGTTCAACATATCACGATATGACTTGGAAATCATATCAACAAACTTTTCTTTGTCTCGTGGTTTGCGAATCATGTCGTATGCTTTTAGTAGAGTATCAACAACTTTAGAATCGACTTTTTGTTTCTTTCCATCTTTGAACTCAAGATCAACATTACCCCTAGAATCTTTTGATCTACGCAACTGCATTACAATATTCTTTTTTGCAAGTTCTTGGTCTTTGGCATTTGCTTTTGGTTCATCAACGTCAGCAGGATCAACACCTCTTCTGCCCATCGCTCTCATTGCATCACGTTTTGCCTTAGATGATTCATCCATTGTTTCGTGATGATTTTTTCCACAAGATTCACATGGAGATTGTCCACAATCACAAGAACACATTTCTTCATTCTGTCTTTTCAGAACAGCAGCGACTTGTTTATGATCAGACAAACCCTTCTTAATCTTTTCGATAGCAGCAACAGCACCAGACATATTTCCACCAGCATATCTTTTATCTGATGCAATACCGATTGCCATCTTAACTTGTTTTGGAGAATACCCTTCACGAACTTCGGAAAGAGCTTCCATCATTGTTTTTCCATATCTTGTCATTTTACTTTTCCCAAATTTTTATTTGTAAAGAGTCATCACCTTTAATAATACGATGATACTCCATTGCGTTTATATAATAAAGTTTGCCTTTAACCAATTCCACTGGAAGTTCATTATCCATCTGAAGTTTCCATCCAACTCCCTCTAGGATTGCAATCTCCCTGTCATTTCTATCACGATGCCAAACTAGTTCTTCTTCATTTACATTTTCTGAAAAAGTTCTAATTTTATATCCTTTCTCTAGTGTATCCTCATAAGGGTCTACCAAAAGAAATTACCCCCACCAGACAAACCAAGTTGTTTTGCATATCTTGGTAAATTACACGCCCAATATCCTGCCTTCGTTTTGTCTTTCTTGTTTGCACAATCGTGTCTTGCAGCAAACGATTTTCTTGCCTCTTTGTCATTCAACTTAACTTTTAGTCCAGTTGTATCACCCCAAGAGACTTTCTTAATATTTCCTGTTGATGGGTCTTTAACATACACATAGTATTTCTTCGGCCCACCCGCCTTAGGTTTATTTAGTTCAACATCTTTTCCTTGATACTCTGATTCCATCATAGGACAATCTAGTGGAACATTCTCCCCTTCATAGACTGCATACTTACCAATGTCACCTTCCATCAAATCTCTGTTGAACCCTGTAGGATTAAACTCTCCAGACTCATACTCAACTCTTTTCTCTTGGAAGAACTCGTAGTACTTCTCAGAACCAACACGATATACGTTTGATTCTATTAAACTAGCAGTCTTACATTCTTGGCAACAATCTTCTGTACCACAAGCAGTATGTTCTTTAAACGAGATGATAGGTTTTGAAGGAGTCATTTGATTACTTTCTTTTACTTCAGTTTCTTCTTTCTGTCCCTTTGCTTGTTTCCACAAGTCTGCATCACCAGTAGTTCTAGTCTTACCACCTGTAATAAAAGAGTTAACTCTAGCAAACGCCCACTGCTGTGGTGTTGTGCCAGGGCGGTGTCCTGTCTTCCACGCCGCCATACCTCTGTCGTATACTTTCTTTAAAATACCATATGAGATACCAGACTTATCTGCTTTCTTAACAAGTCCTTCAATTTTTTCGTCTAGTTGGAATTCTTCTTTAGGAACACAGTTAGGAACTTCCTTACCGTTCTTCATCTTAACGCCAACTTGTTTATGAGTGTCCCAACATGGATCATCTTCACCAAACATTTGTTTAAACTTCTTAGTGTGTTTAGATGGTTTAGTATCTGCATCTGCATCGCCTGGCGCAGGCCCATCTTTTGCTTTTGCAAAATGTGCCGCACGTTTCTTTTTGGTCGATACAGACATCTTATCACCATCAGCATCTTTTGCAAAATACTTGGCGGGTTGTGAGCCTTCTCTGTCTTTAATATCTTTATCTTGTTTTACTTCGTACAACCACTTCTTGTGTGTAGTACCATCTTGTTCTGAGAACACAAGATAGTTTGTACCTCTACGAATAACTTTACCAGACACGCCTGTATAATTATCTTCTACAATGTCACCGATAGCATAAAGTTTACCTTCTACATACAAATCACGAATCACATCTTCTTCTGTCTGTTCTACTTGGTGTACAATGAATGACTCACGAATACCCATGTGTTTACGAACATCCTTAAACAAAGACATGCCTTGATTAAATCCTTTTGGTAATCCGTTCTTGAACGAATCATAATCATCAGATGATGCCGCAGCACGCATCTTAGAAGCAGACATCCCTGTCACTCCCTCTGCATCTGGGTCTCTTTCGCCAGCAGATACAACCTCAATATTGTCAAACCCATAGTAACCGTGTCTACCTTCAACACCATTATACTTGTTCAACAATGTATCAAACTCTGATACACGGTCAGAACCAACAACCATTACGATTGATTTATGTCCTTTATTGTGTAGTGTTACTGCAATCTCAAATACTTGTCTTGCTTTATCTACGAAGATACTCCTAGAATGTTTTGGGAACATCTTCTTCATGTATGCAACTTTTTTAGTGTACGGAAGAGGGTCTTTCTTTGGGTTTTCTGAATGTGATGCAAAGACATAATAAGGCGCACCAGCATTTTTCTTTGCCTGTTTAGCAACTGCGTCTAGTAATTTCTCGTGGCCAGTAGTTGGTGGATTGAATCTACCAAAAGTGAATACACATGTATCCCCACGAGCTTCTCTGATATCCTTAAAACTTTTCATTCTTCTGTACCCGATCCTCTTGCATTTTTAAGTCTAATTAATTCTGCCTTACGAAGCGTAACCATAAGTCTCTTTGCAATCTTTTTAACTGCAGCGCCCTTAGTTTTCATAATTCTATTATCTAAGTTTTGTCTCTGCATTAAAGATAAATTTGCATAGTCATTTGGTTCTAGTCCGGCAAACTTCTTAATAATAATTTGTTTTGCTTGTTTGTTCGCCCGTTGTTTTATTTTACCATCTGACGCTAACTTCTTTTTATTCCTTGCAACCTTCGCCTTAAACGCAGAAGACTTAGCAAGTTTCTTCATTCGTAAACCCATTTTACGTCTGGTTGCAACAGACAAAGCTTTGCGTTCAGTCAAATCAGATATGAGATCATTCCACTCAATCATTTGTCCCACGCCTTGATTGCAGTAAAGTTATTAAAACTAAATTCCATTCTGTCTACTAGTTTTACTGCATCGCCCGATACTCTGTCGATTGCAACATAACCTTCTGGATTAGTAACCTTAAATCCATTTGCAGTCTTAATGAATGTATCAGTCAATCCCTTCACACTATTTAGTTTCTTTACAACTCCCATCTTTGCATCAACCAAGTGTCCTTGGAAAGCAATGATGTTCTCTAAATTCTTTGTATGTTTCTTAACTTCACGAACATACTCTGTTTGTATATTCCTATACTTATCTTTACCTTTATCACTTTTAACTTTGTTAATATGTTTTTGGATTGCATCAGATACCCACTTCTCGTATCCTTTTGCGTGTCCTCTAGGGTCAGTAATCTTCTGTCCCTGTCTTACTTTACTATTGTTATATGTTTTTAATGATGCACCAGCAAGAGCTCCTGTCATACTATCTTGCAGTTTAAGAAACTTTGTTAATCCAGCAGCATTAATTTTTTGGAATGTAGAACCAGCAGAAGATAGGGATTTTGTAACATCAGCAGTTTCAGATGCTGTCATTGTTGCCTTACCAGATACGTCCTTGTATGTTGCATCGTCCATCCAAACTGATGAAGGTTTGGTAAGCCCTTTAATATTTGCACCGAATGACGCTTTCATTCCTTGCAAATCTGATCCAGAATATGTTGTATGCCATACGACACCAATCTTTGAAGACTTAATCTTTTTACCCAAATCTGAATTTACATCTACTGCATATACGATTGTATTGGGTTGGAAAGTGTAGTACTTAGTACCATCTATAGTTGTTGTGTCAACATCATCAGATGTATACATCAAGTCGCCCTGTAGAACGTCTTTGATACCCAACTTAGAAAATTCTGCAAGTGCAACTTTAAACTTACTATTCAATGAACCAGATAGTCCATCGTCATCAATTTCTTGTGCTGTCTTATAGAGTTTTGGTGTTGCATTGAATACTGACTTCTTTGCAACAAAGAACTTACCATCAGCAGGGTCGATACCAGCAAAGATTGCAGGCGCACCATCCCATTTGACAGTCATGTTTACAGATGAACGTGATGCACCAGCTAACATATCTCTTAATGAACGAACAAAGTTAATTGCTGCTCTGCCGCCTGGCACTCCGAAATTCAAGATTTCGTCTTCGATATGTTCTAGATGTAGATTCTTCCCACCTTTATCTTCAGTGAGATATCCCGAAAAGTTTAACATGTGGCACAGTTTCCATTCATACAAAAGTTATTACTATTCTATTTATAACGAAACGTAACTAGAAACTTATATCACCAAACTTTTCATAGCGTGAATTTTGTCCTTTATCAAAGGCTGGAGTATCATCTTGTCCACTATCAATGATATCTTCTTGTGCTTCTTGTTCACAATCATACAGTTTCATCTTACTTCTGTCAATACCCACAACAAATCTTTTGTTTGTACCTAAGTCATTATAGCGATTTTTCAACTGTTTAACCATCAATTGGTTTAGTCCTTCTAACTCTTCAGTAGAGATTAGTGCAAACATCAAGTCAGCAGTAGCAGGCAAACCAAATGATTCTGAAGTATCTTCTAGTCCAACATCAGAGTTTGCAAAACCACCACGAGTAGTTTGTGTGGCAGACATGATTGGTAGATTTGTTTCAACAGCAAGTCCACGCAGTTCTTCTGCAATAGCCTTGATGTAGAAGTACGAACCTACACTTGCATTACCTTTGAAACGAGAAGAAGAACAGATGTTCAGATAATCAATAAAGATAATGTCTGGTGTAAATGATTTCTTTAGAGCAAGTTCTTTGATTAGACTACGGAAGTGTCCACTGTGGGCAGATGCAGTTGGATATTCTTTGATAACAAGTTTACCATTAGTCTTCTCATTAATCTTTGCAACTCTATCAGTAAACATTTTCTTTGGTAGATTATGCAAATCTTCCATAGACACATTCATCAAGTTTGCATCAATCCGTTCAGCAATACGTTCTTCTGCCATTTCTAAAGTAATGTATAAAACATTCTTACCTTGCATCAAAGTAGATGCAGCCATGTGACACATAAACAATGATTTACCAACACCAGTACCAGCAAGAGCAATGTTAAGTGTTTTCTGTGGAAGTCCACCTTTAGTAATCTTGTTGAAATACTCTAAGTCAAATTCTAGTTTCTCTTCTTTCTTGTGATAGAATTCGAAACGATCTTCTGCGTCTTCAATATAATCGTGTCCGATATGTTGGTCGAAACCAACTGCAAGTGCTTCAGATAGAATAGATGGTATTGCTTCTTGGGTATGTTGTTTATCTTTACCCTCAATAATCTGAATACCAGATAAGATTGCATTGTAAACTGCTTTATCTTTACAGAACTTCTCAGTGGTATTTACCAACCACTGCATATCAACCTCTGCATCATTTAGAGATTCAATAACCTCTACTACCTTTTGAAACTCAGTACCATTCAAATCTTTTCTATTATCAAGTTCGATAGACAAAGTTTCCTTTGTAGCCATTGCTTGATACTTATCCATGAAGTTGTAAATCTCTTCAAAGAGTATACGGTCAGTTTTGTCTTGAAAGTATTCACCTTTAATGAATGGTAATACCCTACGGGCATATGTTTCATTAAAAATGAGGTTACTGAATATTGTCTTTTCTATCGTCATCGCTTGCATCTGTAAAACTGCCCTCATTTATATTTTCATCAATTAAATCACTAAGAATGTCTCCAATGAGATTAAAGAAATCATCACCGAAACATTCTTTACCTAGTCCATTAGAGTCTAACAGATTCCACTCAAATTGTAAAGAGGCGGATTCATTTTTTTCGTCTTCTACTATAGAAACCTTTCCATATTCATAGACTACTCCCTGCCACATTCCTGCTTTGTCAGTAAGTCCTATACCTGTCCAAGTCTTATCCTTGTTTTCGACATAGGTGTAGTATTCACTCATATCAGACATAATGTAGGTAACTCCCTATAATATATTTTGGTTTATCAATCGGTTTTCTTCCAGCATGTAAATGTGTCCACATTGGTGGGAACATTGTCATTCTACCTGTCTTAGGCTGAACAGAAATATTAAACTGTGGAAACTCTGTATGTCCACCTTCGTTATCATCTAGATATAAAAAGAATACTAAGAACCTTGGCGCACTATCAATACTACCAACGTCAACATGATTGTCAAACTCATCAACATCATTGGGCATATATCTTTTCATTCTAAAATTTTCAAATGCAAATTTCTGTGGAAACATTCTTTCTGTTATATCACAGTCCTTCATGTACTTATCAATATAACTGAAGAAAACCTCTTGAAGTGTATCTTCAAAAGGCTTCCACTGTTCATGCATCTGTAGTGTTACTTGCTTAAAAGAACGGTGTCCATCAAGAACAATATCCTCGTGGTGTTGAGGATATCGTTCAAACATGGCAATGAGTTGTTTTGATAACGACTCAGATATTACGTTCTCATACGTCTGTATTAAGTTCTTCATCTTCTGGTTCTTCCTCAACTATACTTCCACCATACTTAAACTCTTTACTAGCTGCATCATCTAACTGTTGCATAACTTCTTCTGTAAAGAACTTTTCTGGTTGGTTGTTGATTGTTTTACCAAAAGTTTTTGTACCGTCAGGCAACTCAACACGAGTTGATACTGATTTGAAGATACCATACTTTAATGCAAGTTCAAGTAATCCATAATACTTATCTAATCCACGTTCATACATTAGTCGTACATCAACCATCTTGTTTTCGATAGTCAAACGTGACTTAGCATTCTTACAGTGAATGATATTACCTACCACCTCTGTACCATCCTTCTCTTTCTTCTTAGAAAGATACACGATAGATGATGCCGCATACTTCAGTCCAGAACCACCACCCATTTCTTTGGTAGGGAACATAGAACCAACTACGTCATATGTGTGATTGGTAACAACCATAGGTACTTTTGCTTTACCTAGTTTCAAAGTCAGTACACGAAATGTTGCCTTGACAATTTGAGCACGTGTCATATCACGAGTTTCTTTGCCTGCAGCAGTATCTTCTACTTCTTTGGTTGTAGATAACATACCAAGTGAATCTAGACATAGCATCATAGGAACACGTTCTTTTTCTGGTGTCTCTAGATACTTATCCAAAATCTTTAAAGACTGTGATCTAAATTCTTGTACAGTTGTTACTGGCAAGATAACCATACGAGAAGGGTCAATACCCCTGTCGATAACCATCTGTTGAGTAATAGCAGATTCAGACTCAAAATACAACACACCAGCATCTGGGTTTGCATCAAGGAATGACTTAACCATGCCCATAATAAAGAACGTCTTACCAGTTGCACTTTCGCCTGCGATTGCAGTAATCTTGTTGGATGCAAGTCCACCATAGATACTACCAGACAAAAGAGCATTGAAGATGTAAGAACCAGTATCAATAAACGAATCTACATCACCAGCCTCAACTCCATCACTTACAAGTGCAGCGTATTCGTTGCCCGCTGTCTTGGCAATATCTTTCAAAAAATCCAATTACAAATCTCCTTCTTCTCTATTCTCAGAACGAAATGAATCAAACCCATCTGGATATCTTGATTCAAGTTTATCTGTGTTCATATATATGACTTCCTCTAGATTGGTATCTAGAGCAATACACGCCTGAACGAGATACCAGCAAATATCGCCGAGCTCACGTTTTGCATGCCAAATAGTTTGTTCATCCATAGGTTTCCCTTGGAACAAACATTTCTTGACAATTTCTGTAAACTCTCCACTTTCGGCACTTAGTCCCATTGCAGCAGTGATAAGTCGTTCTGGGGGAACGCCAAAATCATCAATAACATCCAATGCATCACCAAATGCATCAGGGTCTTTGCTTTCGTCACTCGTGACAGTATCAACAAAGTGTTGATAGTCAATCAATAAAGATTCATCACGCATATCGTATCTCCTTCATAATTTTTCATCTTGTATATAATAACAAATTACTGGGCGTTTGTCAATAGATTTTATAGAATAACACTTTTTTGTGGTACTTGAATTCCACTTGTTTGTGTTTGCCATCCTGTAGCAATCTCTTTCATAGTGGGTAGTACAAACGATACACAAGTTTTATTAAACTGCAAAGTTCCGTCAACCTTCTCACCTGTCATACAAACACCATCAACTAGAGCTACACCCTTTTCGTTTACTTGTACTAAACGTGGGCGTTCAATAGTATAGGACATCATATCATCAGTGATATATTTACCAATTATTTCTGCGCCATTTGTTAACACGAGTGTTACAATTGTATCTTCTTTCATTTTCTTTTCCTTTATTAGTCTTTCCAACAGTATGTTGGGTAAGAACTGTTCACATCAAATATGTTTGGATGATTCATAAGAGCACGCCGATACGGTGTCCACTTAATTCCTCTACCCCAACACAGCCAATCCATCAAATCTATCTTTCTAACTTCTTTGTTAGTTTTTATAAATTCAACAATTTCTTTAAACTTCTCACTATCACCCATAACCTTCTGTTTCGATAACAAGTCGTTCATGTATTCGTTCATCTCTACCATCTTATCTTTGTATACAAGATTATTACGAATGTGTTCCAAGGCATATTCTGCCTCTTCATTTCTAAATGGAAGGTCATTTAGATATGTATTCATCATCATTAGTGCGTCATTATCATCAGTGAAGAATGAAGCCTTATCGTGCAGTTCATGGTAGTATCCAGCATCGTACATGATATAAGCAACACCGTTCATCATACCATCTGTTGTACTAACACTCCAACCACCGTACTTTTGTTTTGGAGAGAATCCCATATAGCACTTTCTAAGTTCTTTATAGTATCCCTGTTTATCAAACTTTGTTGTCACAACATACTCACGATTAGGTTTATCTAAAAGTGGTATCCAAACTTTAAAGTCTTGTCGTATTTCCCACAACTTATCACACAATGCTATAAACTCTTTGAAGTGTTTATATGTATCAGGTCTATGATTGAACACAATAATCTTTTCTGGATTTGGATTTATCTCATCAACAATATCCTCTTCCTTAACACCTAAGTGTTGAACAGTCAATATCTCATCTAATTTGATAATAGTTTTAGTATTGAATGTTTCTGATGCTTGTTCAAGTACCAAGTCTTTCTGTGCCTGTGTATTGATATAACATCTATCATACTCTAATAGCCCAGTCATGTTTTGTAGGAAACTATCTTTAGGCCATGCAACAACATCTTTTAAGTCGAACCAATGAGAGTATCCTGTCACTGGAGGCATATGGTGTGTTACATTATAAAGCGTATTAACAAGTTGGTGTGTATGTTCAGGCAAGTGTGACATAACAATATCAAAGTCTAGACTATTGTTAAGCATCTTTCGTACTACATCTACACGGAAATTCGAGCGCATGGTCTGGGGATAAGTTTCGAAGTCCATGTACCACTGCGTTACATTATCAAACTGCAACGAGGGAACTGGACAAGGAAGAATCATATAATGCCACAAGTCATCACGAATTTCATTCAGAAGTTTAATCTGATTCTTGACAACTTGGATATAACTATCTTTCTCCAAGTCCTTCTGGAAAGTAATGTTAGGATACCAGAGTACCCTAACAGTCTTTTGAAGTTTTTGTTCTTCACCTATCTCAAAGAGATTCATTATTAAGTTACCTTTGCAGTAATATCACGCTTCAACATTGCATCTTTAGATTTTAAGATATACTGTTGGACTGCCCAACATCTATCACTGAAAGAAGTATCAGTATCCCTAATTCTCATCCAATAGTTTGGAAGCGCAGGCCAAAACTTTGTTGCACCAATGTAAACCATACATTTAATAGAACCATTCGCATTTAGATGTTTTAGGAGAAATTGACTCTTGTTCCCATTACCACTAAACATATCATCACTATCATTCATTTTGGTGAAGTAAGCAACAAAAAACTCTTGAAGTTCTTTTTTTGTAAACATCATCTGAACAGCAGTTTCTTTTTTACCATACTCAGTAAAACATTGAAACATTATTGAAAGACATTCAATAGGTGACATTCCAATATGAGTTTCGCCAGTTATCTTTGCAACTTCTCTTACAGTTCCTATTGCAGCCCTTACATTAGATTCTCCAAACCTTTTGAAAAACCCATTACCGACACCTTCCTTCAATCCACTCAATGAAGTGATATTCAAGAAATCATCAGCACCTTTTACATTTTCAATCTGCATGATACCATCATAGTTAAGTTTTTCGTTTTTCAAAAAGTTAAAACATTCTACAGCGTGTTTTCGTCCAGAACGATATGATGAAGCAAATTTCTGACTTTCGTTTTGTCCACTTCTATCACCAGCATCAGTGGTGTGCCTCTCTGCTTCAATTCTAATATATTCTTCTTTATCCAATCCCTGTTCATGGAATCTAACAGACATTAATACATTAGTAATTTCTCCGTTATTAGCAATAAGTTTTTTTACTATTCTATTATTACCAATATACTTCACTAACTGCCAGTCAGAAGAACCACCAACAATTGGCCCAGGCCTAAACATACCAGCTAAAACACCAGCATCAGCTTCATTATACCCTTTTGGATTTCCACCACCATTTGGTGTATTAAGATTGGAAATATTTTGGTCTTTATTTTGGTTTGCCCATTTTGATCTATCAAATCCACCTTTTGTTTTTTCTGATGACCAAATATAATCAATAGGAACTTGAATGACATATGACTTATCTAAATCGTCATCACTAAAATCCTTTTGCAAAAAGTCATCAATATGTTGGTAGTGACTATAATCTGTATTATCTTCTTAACTGAACTTGGACAATTAAGATTCATTAAAA
>UEXM01002409.1_pt1 | contig 13308 bp, 5 predicted proteins | sample 1796661 | NCBI WGS metagenome assembly UEXM01 (sample SAMEA4772469, study PRJEB27181) | metagenome | reverse complement strand
TTAGTATTAGGATTGAGTCACCAGCTGGATTCACAGGTAAGATATGTCGAATCCAAGTGGCGTATAGTTAGGTTAGGCAATGGCAGGAAAGACTGATAGAACCGGAGTACAATATTCCTTTAAGAAGCTATCTGGGCGTGCCAATACGTCTAACATTAAGTCTGACGCTCAAGAAGTCATTGGCTCAAATATCCAGGTCGGCACCCAGACAGTCTTCGGCCAAGATATCCCGCTCTCAGCATCCCGCGTAGATTTTGGTATTTATAGCGCATCAAACGGTGGTCCAACAACTGCAGAGTATGTTGTTTTCACCGTAGGTGTTATAACAGGTACGACATATGACGCAGATTCAGCAACCGGAGGAGGAGGCGACGGCAGCCAGTCCGCAGGTCCTCACGGTTATAAGTTTTTTCTCACAGGCAACTATGAGGCACTTTCAAGCAATTCAAAGGCAGGTACTTACCCGTATGGTAATGGTGCGCTAGTTCATGAATCTCTTGGTAAGCTGCAGCTCATTCCGCCTAACTACTCTCAAGATGCACCTAACCCCTACATAGTAAAGATTTATGAAGCTGATGGCTCTGATCCTAATGAGATCGGAGACGAAATACCCTTGCTGGATGAAGTTGATTGGACTTTTGATTACTACAATGGTATCTTGTTTCTGCAAGATTACGATTCTGGAAAGATACCCGCTTTTGCAAGAGGATTTATCTACGTAGGGGACTATCTTTCTGCAACTCTTGGAAATGCTACGGGGACACCAGGCGGTTCAAACACTCAAGTCCAGTTTAATGATGGCGGAAGTTTTGCAGGTGACTCTAATTTCACCTTCAATAAGACCACAGATGCACTCAAAGTATCAAACTTATCATCCTCTCTAACGCACCTTTCTGATGGAACATCTTACCTTGTAGCAGGTGATAACGTAACCATCACATCAGCCACCAACGGCCAGGTAACCATCGCCGCGGCCTCAGGCGGAGGTAGCGGAGACGCCGGCGCTATATTCTTTAACAGTACTACTGCAGGCTCCATCTTTACGACAGGATCAACAGCTTTTGTAGGTGGGCAATCCTCTCCTGCAGCACCTGATGCTCCTGCTGATGTCGGAACTGATGCCTTTTTCTTTGTAAGCGGAACTATTGGAAGCCAAGGTACCTCAAACTCAGGGTCTGCTGTCTTTGGAGGAGATGTTGTTGTTAGTGGCGCCCTTGATGCTAAGCAGGGAGTAGGAACACTCAAGACTGCTACTACGGTCGTTCACGTAAGCGCATCTGCAGCACCCAGTAGCGGATCTGTTTTAGTAGCTAAGTCTGCTACTGAAGCTGCATGGCAACAGGCAATAATTTTTGGAGAACAGCCTTCCGGAACTAAAAACGGCGCAAATTTAACCTTTAATTTAGATAATGCTGTCATCAACAACACAGACTTAATGCTGTTTGTTAATGGGCTATTGCAGCTTTCTGGTGCAGCGCTTGATTACACCCTGACAGGAAGCGAGATTAACTTTAGCACCGGTCTTGCGCCCTTAAATGATGACACTGTAACAGCAATCTATCGACCTAGCACCTAGTTAATAATGTTGTCTAAAGACGTGAGCTAGAAATGCCGTTTACACGAATACGCAGAGATGATTTGCTTTCAGGGTCAGTCGGATCCGGCTCTTTAGCTACGGGTTCTATTACTGGTCTACCAGCAGCAACTTCCCCTGACGACAGCGATTTAATCCTTATATTTGATGATAATGCATCTGCTCTAAGAAAGATGAGCCGAGCAAACTTTACCTCTGGCATAAGTGCTACAGGTAATACGTTCTTCACATCTCCGGCAGCAGGAAAGATAAATACTACAGGTTCTGCAGCCTTCGCCGGCGGAGAATTAGGATCATCTTATGTTGCTACTTCGATAGGCGCAGATACTTTCTTCTTTGTAAGCGGCACAATTAAATCTCGAGAAACTTCTAACACTGGGTCTGCTGTGTTTGGAGGAGACCTCATAGTCTCCGGAGTCACACACGGCCTTGCAGGATTCTCAGGCTCTTTAACTCGACTAAATGACGGAACCTCTTACCTCAACGCCGGAGCTGGCATTACGATCGCATCATCGTCAGCAGGACAAATTACAATAACTAACGACGGCACAGTAGGAGATATAACGTCAGTCACTGCAGGCACAGGACTCTCAGGTGGCGGCGGCACAGGAGACGTAACACTTACTATTAACGACTCTGTCACCGCAACCCTTAGCGGTTCTAAATTCAGCGGAGACGTCACGCTAGATGGAAACCTCTACGTCTCGGGCAATGTGTCAGATTTCACTGCAACAGGCTCAGCAAAGTTTAATTCTGGCATATCTGGTTCACTCACTAAGCTTACAGATGGAACTTCTTATTTAGTCGCAGGTAGTAACATTACTATTGCGTCTGCATCAAACGGAGCGGTCACTATTACGTCTACTTCTCCAGGCACACCAGGAGGTTCAGACACTCAAGTCCAGTTTAACGATGGGGGATCATTTGGTGGAGATGCAGGCCTTTTATACAACAAGACATCTAACAGCATTTATGCTCAAGGCGTTGTAACAGGTGCGCTAGGGCTTACAGGCTCTTTAACGCGCCTGATTGATGGAAAGTCATATCTTGTAGCCGGGACAAATGTAACAATATCTTCGCAGTCCAACGGCCAGGTCACTATTTCTTCATCTGGGGGTAGCGGAACTGCAGGTGCAATCTTCTTCAATAGTACAACAGCGGGTGCTGTCTTCACAACAGGATCTGCGGCATTTGTTGGCGGTCAATCCTCGCCAGCTGCGCCTGATGCACCTTCCGACGTTGGTCCTGATGTCTTCTTCTTTGTAAGCGGAACTATCGGAAGTCTTGGTACGTCAAATTCCGGATCTGCAGTCTTCGGCGGCGATGCCTATGCATCAGGTTCACTCTTTGGTGCCATGGGATTAAGTGGTTCTTTAACCAGGCTTGTTGACGGAACCTCGTATCTGGCAGCAGGATCGAACGTCACTATCACATCTGCATCAAACGGCCAGGTTACAGTAGCATCAACTGATACTAATACTGAGTATACAGCTGGCACAGGCCTCATTCTTGACAGCACAGAATTCAGCATCAATGACTCTGTAGTCGCAACAATATCAGGGTCTAACTTCAAGGGAAATGTCGGCATAACAGGCTCCTTGCACGTAGGGTCTTCTGCAGGAAGTGTACCTACGACCCGAGCACTAGATGTTTATGCAAATGTGTCAAGTGACTATGCTGCACACATAGACAATGATCAAAGCTCTTCTGGTCACGGCCTAAAAGTAACTAGTGACGGAACAGGATCGGGAACCAATCTATTTGATGTAGAGTCAGCGTCCACCACTCACTTCCGTGTTAGGGGCGACGGACGAGTTGGAATCGGCAAGGTTACTTCGTTACCGTCTGCAGTACTCACAGTTTCTAGCAGTAACGCAGACGCCGATATAGCAATTGCTCATAAGCTCCAGCACATCGGTGATGACAACACTTTTATTGCCTTTGACGATGATGATATCAACCTGCAAGCCGGGGGAATTGATTTTATCAAAATCACTGAAGATGGCTCTCAGGACATAATCATCTTTAACGATGGCAGTGCCGATGTAGATTTCAGAGTAGAAAGCAACAGCAATGAAAACATGTTTTTTGTTGAGGGGCAAAATAATCGCGTAGGTATAGGAACCGGCGCGCCCCTCACAACAGTACACATAAGCGGTTCTGCTTCCGATGAAACTGCTCTCACAATACAAGGGCAAGCTGACGTCGGTATACGACTAGCAGCTGATAAAGCCAACGGAGATGAAGGTAACAACCCTTACATAGACTTTTATCAAGACGGCCAAAATCCAACCTCTAGAAACAATCGTCTGGCCATCATCGCGATGGAGGGTGATGCAGGAACTTCTTTCTCTGACTCAATCGCAAACGCATTTTTCATCGACACGTTCTGTCCTAACGCTACAAATGCTGCCCGACAGTTTCAGATTGCTACCGATACGACAAAAAATGGTCACAGCGCTAGAATAACAATAGGGGGCGTTCGCGGAAACGTAGGTCTTCACACTGCAACCCCAGAAGAGGCTTTGCATCTATCCGGAGCTATAAGGATCGATTCGCAGGGAAGAGAAAATACTCTAGTAGTATCAGGCACGACTGGAGATGATTCTCACCAGATGCTGGTCATGTCAACTACGACAGATGGCTACGGAGATGATACTAACTTCTACGTGTCTGGGACTATCGACTCTCGAGGAACTAGCAAGAAGGGTACGTCGGTATTCGGTGGTGACACAGTTGTTAGCGGAAATTTGCACGCCGCCGAATACATTTATCATCTCGATGACACTGATACCTCCATAAGGCTTGAGTCTGACCAGATAACTTTTGCTGCAGGCGGCGAAAGTCTGCTCACGTTAACAGAAGCTACGCAAGATATCGTAACAGTCGGCGACGGCGGAGATGTAGACTTCAAGGTCAGGACAAACAATAACGATAACACACTCTTTGTCCAGGGTAATACTGATAGGGTTGGCATCGGATTAAATGGCCCAGCAACCACGCTGCACCTGAAAGACTCTGATGTAACGATCAGGCTGCAGCGAGACGATAATTCCGAAGCCGGAACTATAGAATTTGCAGGTGCAGGAGGAGCGATCGGAGCTTCTATTGCTCACGATGTCGTCGGCAACGACTTAGTATTTGATGTTTTTAATGGCTCTACTATTGAAGAATCACTAAGATTAGGTGGCTACGGCACCGGTGCAAACAGGCAAGTAATAGTCCTTTCTGGTACTACAATGCACGCCGGCGCCATGCAGCCTAGGCAGGCAGCTGATATCGCATTCTTTGTCTCGGGAGCAGTTGACTCAAGAGGCACTGCAGTAAAAGGCACTGCGGTATTTGGGGGAGATACTTTTACGACCGGTACTGTGCATACACAGGGGAATCGAGTCAAGATGCCTACCCGGTCTGCTCTGCAGTCTACGGGCTCCGTAATGCTTCTTACCTCTTCAATGAATTTCTTCGCTATGGACTCAGACGCCAACCAATCAGGTTTTCTTGCTAACACATATGAGCTTGGCGTGGCCAATGGTGAATACGACGGACAAGAAGTTACAATAATGTTTACAGGAAGTCTTGTCCCGAGCTCGGGCACGTTTAGTACCTGGACTGACTACGGTTCAGGTGATTTTGTAAAGCAAGTCAGAGTTGGTTTTCCTGGGAAGCAGGCCTCGATCATCTTGGCGTATAGTACTGGAACGCCCTCTGCTATAAATGGAAAAACTTTAGGCCTTGTAGACACTTCAGGCGCAGTCTACAGCTTTACTGGATCTTCCTCCACAGCTCCTAGTTCACCTTCATACAACGCAACCGATAAGTCAATAACCTACGGAGTAAATGGAATTTCCACAACAGATGAAGCAGCAAACGGTCTATCATTTGGGCTCTCTCTAGCAATATTCAACGGTGCACTCTTTGAGATTCCGACGCTTTACGGCGGAGGCACAGGTAGAATAGGAATAACACAGGCAGCGGTTGGCACCGGAGGCAATACCACTATCACGGGAACCGCACTTGGTGACGGTACAATCGGAGACGTTGGGGGTACCAACGCGTTTACAGCGGGTTCCAACAACCCCAACCTGGCAAACGTTAACTATACGAACGAAGCTGCAACCGGCGGCGCATACATAAACTATAAATCACCTACGCTGCGAATGGTATGGGACGCCCAAACCGGAAAGTGGAACGTACTGACTGATAATCTTGTTTCGATCTAAACGAAAATTAATATTAAATACGAACCGCTTGCATATTTACCAATGTGCATTTTGAAAGCTCGGAGATCATGATTTGCCAGATCAACATTTTGAGACAACCGATCTGGCACTCGCTGCCTTCTGCAAGTGCAAAGGATTAGTCCTGGCAGACCTGCGCAAGAACGATCGAGGTATCGTAACTTTTGTCTTTAAAGATGAAAAAAATCTCTCAAAATCACTGATGATCGAATATTTAAACTCGGATGAGCGGAACTTCCACGAGTCGCTGAAGGCACTCAAGAGGCTCGCATCATCGATATGAATATAAAAATATAAAAATCACATCCTGATCCCCATACCCACGACATCCTAATACCAATGTAGACCTCCAAAGTACCGGTGAAGTCGCACAGTGCGAGTATTCGTCTGAAAAAGGATGGCAAGCCATTTAACTAAGGAGAAAAATAATGGCTACAAAAATTAATGGTAAGCAAATTGACGTAGGGAAAGCCCCTGTAACAGGTTCTAATAGCACGCTTCTACATGATATTGCTGCAGGCCTTACCCTCACAGGTTCGGTATTCTTGCTCGCTGATCCAACAGAAAACTTGCAGGCTGCTACTAAGGCTTACGTCGACGCTCAAACGGGTGGGGCTATCCCGACTCGTTCCATCGCGTTCGGTCAGGCTGACGGCAGCGGTTTCGCTGGCGACGCGGCGCTTGTCTACTTGACAGGGTCATCCGCCGGCGCCGAGTTCGGCGGGGCACTTATTTACGGCAACTTCAATGGCGACCCGGCGCTGCCCACGTCGGCGAGCCTACCAAGCTTCGTTCCAGACGGTTCAGGATCAATCCTTTTCAATACCAGAGATATATACTTGACTTCGTCAGCACTAGTTGGCGTTAAGAGTACTGCTGTCATGGAGATTGAAGCCGGCACAACCCTCGATATTCATGCAGGCGGCAATGCAGTTATTTCTGCAGGCGGCACGCTTTTTGTCACGGGTGCGGGTGCAACACGCCTCGGTGATGATGTAGGAACTTTGCGCCTCGACGGTGCAGGTGCTGCTTCACTGAGTGGTGTGACAACTCTTGATCTTGAGGGTTCAGGTAACGTTACAATCGATTCGTCTGGTGGCACTATTGGTATTGGTACAGATGACGTTGACCAAGCTATCAACATTGGTACAGATGGTACTCGTACTATCACCATCGGTGAAGCTGCTGACAGTACAATCTCAATTAAGTCACTGGGTGGAACATTCACTCTTGATGGAACGGGTCAAACTGTTGATCTTAACTCTGCTGCTCTGGATATTGATGCTAGCGGTGCGATCACTATTGATGGCACAAGCACCTTCTCAGTTGATGCGGTTGGTGCAACCAACATCACGACGCACGGGGCTCTGACACTGTCAGGTTCTGATAATGTCTCTCTTCTAACCGACGAAGGTGAGATTGATATTACATCTCGACAGGGTAATATTGATATCAACGGTGCTGCCATCGAGATTGATGGTACAGGTGCAGTCGCAGTCGAATCTTCAGGCGGTGCAATCAGCGTTGGTGCTGATAACGTCGCACAAACGATTAATGTCGGTACTGCCGGTGCTCGCCCAGAGCTTAACTTCGGTAGTACTAGCGTCGTCACGACGGGCCTCTCTGGTACACTGGTAGGTATCGAAGCCGGCTCAACCCTCGATATTAAAGCAGGCGCCAACGCAGTTATTTCTGCAGGCGGCACGCTTTTTGTCACAGGTGCAGGTGCAACTCGCTTGGGCGATGACACCGGTACTCTGCGTTTCGACGGTGCAGGTGCTGCTTCAACGAGTGGTGTGACAACGATCGACCTTGACGGTTCTGGTGCGCTACAGGTCAATTCCTCAGGTGGTGCAATCAGTATCGGTAACGACAACGTTGCTCAGAGCCTCAACATCGGTACTGGTGGTGCTCGCCCAGAGCTTAACCTCGGTAGTACTGGTATTATCACAGCAGGCCTTTCTGGTACCCAGGTTGGTATCCTCGGTGGTGCTGCTGGTCTCACTGGTTCATCAACATCTGGTGTATCAGTTCAGGCGGGCGCAGACGTATCGTTGACTGCCACGACGACCTTTTCGCTGTTCTCAGGTAACGCTATGGCAATTCAGGCTCAAGACGGTGGATTGTCTGTCACTACAGGTGATGCAGACAATGTCACTTTCACGCTTGGTGATAATGACGGTAACGAGGCACTCTCGATCTTGTCTGATGCAGCAGACGTGCGATTCTCAGTAGATTCAGCTGGTAATACTACCCTTGGAGCCGGCATCTTCAACTACGCTAATGTTACTGCAATTCAAGAGCCAACCTTCTACTTTACGAGAAGCATTCTGCATCCTAACGTTGGTGATGCTGGTGACGGTCAGACTCCAAATGGAATTCTGCAAGCCTTCTCGTCGTCTCTTGGTGCCACTGGCGCGGTCATTGAAGCCTCCGCAGTGGTTTTCTTGAACGGCCTTAGGCAGGTTTCAGGATCTGCAGCACAGGTCCTCGCCGGAACTAAGGATTATGTAGCAACACAGATTACTTCGGGATCTGTGAACTACTTGATCGTCTCAATGAGCTCAGCACCAGTTTCTGGTGATGTGCTTGTTACTGACTTCCGACGTAGCATCTAATAGCCTAGTCAGCTAAAATAAAAAACTTCGGTTTTTGGGGGGTCCGCTTCGGCGGACCCTTTTTTTATGCTCATGCATATTTAACAGCAGAGCAGTCTGGCTTTTAAATGAGTAAGCATGTCAGGTATTTTAGATAACAAACAAAGATTCGTAGATTCAGTTATTACAGCTGAAGGCCGCCGCCAACTCGCCTCCGGAGAGTTTAAGATAGAGTTTGCTTCCTTTTCAGATGCCGAAGTTTTCTATCAATCAGACCCAGTCAGCGGAAGCATCGATCTAAGCCAGCTCATACAGCTTGAAGCCCCGTCTGATCTACCTACAGATAAGATTGTCTTGGAGTCCAACTTATTTGGTGACGTTGTCGCCGAGATCGTTGCAGGTGTCTCTTCGTCAAGCGGGCTTCCCATTAGCGTTATGGGCGGGAAGGTCGTCCAATTCACCAGTTCTTCAAAGAACATCATCACAGGCTCAGCTTATAAGGCGATAGCGGCCTCTATTATTAGTGCTAGCATTAACAACTACAAATCACTTAGCCCTATTGCTACAGAGGATCCTTTTCTTTCAGACCAGAAACTTAAGATCTCGCGGCGAGAGATTACCTTTGAGATCACTGACAGGAACGTTGATGACTACTGCTCTCTCCCAGTCGCTGACATAACAAGAGATGCTGAGAGCCTCTTTCAAGATAGACATCTTTCTCACCTCCCTAACTACAAGTACTTGCCCCCTAGAAATAAGCCTACACCCCAGGATCCGGAAGGAAAAGCACTGTTTGACTATCCAGACAATAGCCAGGCGGACATAATTACCCTCCAGGATTACGAGAATGAGGTGGGATTCCTTCCGAGGACTGATATTGAGTTTACTAATACGTCGAGGGAAAACAACGTCGTATGCCAGGTTTATGAAACTTCTGGAGAGAAGCTAAATCAACTGGTCGCGATCGATTTTGGCGAGTTTGTGACAAATGATCCGCAGCGACCCACAAAGCGAGTTTACTTTGTAGGCAAGCTTTATCCAAAAGAATCAGATAAGTTTGGAAACGAGACATATGTCAATATGTTTACGTTGGAGTTCGACTGATGGCTGCATATCGCTTTAAAAAGAGTATAACAAAGCTCTTGGACCGCCGTCCTAGAGACGTAAGCGCCTCCAAATTACTCAGGCTTGACTTGGCAGATCTTACAGCAATCACAAACATTCAAGTAGAAAGAGAGCCTGCCCTCCAGCTTGATATCAACGGTGCTCCTACGACAGAGGTCTTGAGAACTTTCACCGGCAAGCCGATCTTTACAGACAAATCTAAAGAGATGGTTACGCTAGATGTGACTTTCTTTGTTAGAACGAGCGAGATTCAAAAGCTTTCAGCCGAGAGGGGCGCAAACATAGACTTAATGAGCATGGGATTAGTAAAACCTATCGACGATCAAACTGTAGTGACGCTTGCTACTGCGATGATAAACATAGGAAGCTTAACTCCTGCAAATATTAGAGCGCAGATAAGTGCTGACGGCTCCCCAGATATCGCGAATATTCAAAATGATGCTCAACCACCTGGAGAAAATGAAGATCTTTTGTTTCCGATAAGAACAAGTTTGAAATTTAGTCTCGACGATGTATATGAGCCCATAGGCCGGAACTTTAACGACTTAATCATTGACTTGAGAATAGTGTTTGGGCTTTTCAGAAGCTCTCCAGAGCCCGGCGTTATAGGCACGCCCATCGAAGGAAGCACATTTACCTTGCCCTACATGATAGAAAATGATCTTAGGGCGTATTACACTGTCAAAAACCCTGTAAAGATCAGTGCTTTCGCAAGTTCATTAGATCAAAGCTTGATCACCATTGAAAAGCCTTCATTTTCTAATGCCTCAAAAGTAAAGATACTACGAAGAGAACTCCGAGATGGTCGCCAGCCAGGCGCATTTATTGAAGTCCGCCAAATAGATTTCTTAAGGGACACAGATACTCAGATAGATGAAAGTTATACAGAAACTTTTATCGATGGCGACCCTAATATCGATCCTGACTCTCCTGCAGTGCCAGTAGACAATACTGTAAGGTATCAGTACAGAGCAGTTCCTGTGGGCCAGCGCGGCGCAGAAACGATAGTTTTTCAAGATGCTTTTACTGACCCAATAACGCAGGCTAATTTTGAGATTGGATCGAATCTTCGAGTTCTTCCAGATATCCTCTCAGAAAACGGAAGATTAAGACAGGTAGGTCACTCTGTCCATGACAGCAGCCTGCTAGATCCCGGCCCGCTTTTGGTGGACAACACGTCAGATATTGCTCTTGTGTCTTATTATAATAGTCAGGGAGCAGTGACAGTAGAGATATCTAACTTGCAAGAAGCTGCAGCGATTGATATACTTCGAAGAGACTTAACGAAATATGAAGATGAATTCCATCCTGTACCTGAAATATCTCCGCTGAGCAAGCCATACCACGTTACTGCAGAGCTTGAGTCGGATGCCAGGATAACCTACGCTGATACAACAACTGTGGAAGGTCATCTTTATGAATACGCAGTTCGAAGCTACACGAGCAACGGCCTGGTCCAGATTTCCCAAGACAAGACACAGATACAGTTCAGAGACAATCGTCTTCTTGTTGATGATCTAAACCTAACCGTTTCCCATTCAGAAAACCTTGAAGAGAACACAGCTGTTCTTGACATTTCAATTTCAGCTCCCAACGGCATAACTTCTCTAGTTAACGCGCTGCTCGGAACCAGAGAGCCTAATTCTAGACAGTCTCCGTTTTTTCAAGACATTATTGAAAATAGAGAGAGCCTTCCTCCCTTGTTTTTGCCAGTCGTCAGGCGCCTCAACCTTGTAACTGGAGAAGAAAGAAAATTTTCTTCTTTGACACTTGACGCCTCAAAGTTCGAGGACCTTAACCCGCGAGCCGAAGGTGCTGAGCTACCCAGCGTTTTCAGTTTTAGATTTACTGATAATGACCTCCAGCCAGGAAATTCATACAGGTATGAGGTTTTAGTAAACTCACGACTGCCTCTCTCTCTTTTGCCAAGCAAGTTCTTTGTCAAAGACAATATTAGAAGGCCTTACATATTCCAGCCTGCAAAAATACAAAACCCGATATTTCTCCAGAGGGGTATTTTACCTCCGACCAGAGCAGATAACGAGTTCCTGTCAGCTCAAGACATCAACGTCGGCCCAGATCGATTATTGAACAGGTTAACTCAAGAAGATCCATTCGAAGTAGGCATAACAGCTACAAGACAAGTTGTTCCAGCAACAGCACCTATAATAGTTCCTTCTTTGCCGGAGTTTAACTTAGTTGCACCGACCGCTAGAAAAACTCGCCAATCTGCCCTTGAGCTTGAATGGAGCGTCAGTGGAGACAGAAGCAAACTAGATTATTTTCAAGTAGTTGCTACTGACGAATATGCTTCACCTTTCCACGCCAATCAAGGCTGCAGAAGATCACAGATTGTTGCGCTTGTTCCTGCACAATCTGTGGCTTCAACTTTCCGCATAGAGACAAAGCTTGAGAGATTGAAAGAGTCAGACTATAGGCAGTTTACACCACCGCCACCGAATCCCGCCGGCGTCGAAGCTCCGATTCCTCCAATGTCTGTCTTGCAAAACCTTGTTGATACAAAAAGAGTGGCAGTGTCCAGAGCATTTGATGTCATCGCTGTTTACCATGAGGGCGCAGTAAGAAAGACTATTTCCATGCGCACCGAAACACCTACAAGAGTAATTAGCCCGATATCATCAAGGATCTCCGCGACATCTAAGGTGAATATTCCTCCTAAGTATGCTCTTAGTCCAAATATTGCTCTTGCAACACAGATGTCATCTGAGGAAATAAGCCTTGAAGACATAGCTGGGGAGATAGCTGCACAGCAAGATAGACACCGCGGTAAAGGTAATTTAGGTGGCGGCCAAACTCAGGTCTATGATGGAAGAGTTAATATGGGTGGTGATCAAGAACAGGCACAGCACCAGCGAGGATATGGCATCCTGGGAAATAAAAATAAGGCTGCCATGAAAGATAGGCGCGCCCAAGCTCAAAAAGGCAAAGTACACGGTGGCAATCAAGGTAATCGTCAAGTGGATAATGACGCGCCACCCTGGTGGCAGCAATAGCCCTTTAATGAATATTAAGTTTAGATAGGTAGAGAACACAATGTCAAATTTGGGTCAAAACAATCCTCCCACAGGAATTAACGTAGGATTTACAGCCTCCACTGTTAATTTTGAGCAGGCAGCAAATGTAAATGCCGACGACGGCATAAGCATGGAAGAGTTTGACGGTCGTGAAGAACCCACGCATGCGCGCAAAGTCTCAGTAAGAAAACCTGAAATAATTGCTCTTTTTGAGTATCATCCGCTGTTCAGAGAGATAATGCAGGGTGATGACCAGGAAATGCAAAGAGTTTTAACCGATGCCGGAAGGTATATTGACACGCAGATAACAGCCAGGAAGATAAGGCTGGACGATATTAAAACTCTTTTCGAGCAGCTTTCAAAAGATCCAGAAAGCCCAACAGGTCAGATAGTCGAGAACCTTATAGGAGTTCTTGAAAGCAAGATAACAGATGTCAAGAATGATTTCGAGGCCATAAAAACTGTTTCTGATACCGTTCTTCAATTTTTAGACACGCTTGACATCCGTCGACAAAGTACAAGCCAGCAAGGTATTTTTGAAGAAGTGAGAAAAAGAAGATTCGAAGAAAATCCTCTGCAGCTCCCTAATACTGAAAATAAAGCTTTAGACTTTAATCGGATGATGATCGATAATCTCGGAGCCAGAACATCTGATGATGTAAATGATGAGAAAAATCTTGAAGGCCGCGGGACAAAACTATTCCTGAACTTTCTAT
>UEXM01001076.1_pt1 | contig 13315 bp, 8 predicted proteins | sample 1796661 | NCBI WGS metagenome assembly UEXM01 (sample SAMEA4772469, study PRJEB27181) | metagenome | reverse complement strand
TTATTAAAATCTTCCTGATTTGCATACTGTAACTTGGTCACATTGTTTTTAACCATTTGATTAAAGATATCATCTTTGGATTCCAAAGGGTAATTACACTGTGGTTTATATTCTAAAAGTTTTGGAATAGCTTCTAGACTACAATAGTCCAGGCTACTTGGTGTATATATAATACCATCTTCTGTTTCTATAAAATGTTTACTGTACAGAGTTTTGTCTAACCAAGATTTCTCATGTTCATTAGTCACTAGCACAGTTAAGACTTTGGCACCATCGCAAAATTTAGGTAGTGTGCTTTTATTAAAAATTAAGTTCGCCGTTAGTTTCTTTTCAACACAACTTATAAGTCTGCTATCCTTTTGTGACCAATATTGATCCGCAGTAACATTGTTTCCTCTGTCAAAGGTCGTACTGTAAAGATCAGTGGAATAAGGCACCATTGGTTCACTCATAGCGTGTTTATGATGATCTACTGGAAAACTTCTATCGCAATATATTAGTGTTGTTTCTTCTACAAACTTTTTTAATTCTTTTTGTGTTTGTAATACATTGCTCCAATGATCCACCTTCATACTAGTTTGTAAAACTGTGCTAATAAATTTACCACCGGCACCGTGAGGAAATCTTGTTATTAATAAGTCGTTCATAAGTTTCTATAAATGTCTAACATTAGATTAGTGTCATATTGTTGGCTATCAATTTGTTGCAGTTGACTAGTAACAATTGTGTCCACGCTTTCAAAGTTAATCTCACCTGAGATTTGCATGTCCATGTCTTCAACTTTTACAGGGATTAAACTCATTTCACGCAGTTGATACTCCTCCATAAAAGTTTCTTTAATAAAGTTTGCTTCTTCATAACTGATGTCTACATCCAAATTAACACGAGCATAGGTCTTTGGGCCTAGATACTTTTCAGGGCCTTCTAACAGTTGACTTATTTTTAGTGTACGATACTTTGGTTGATCGGGCCAAGCAATAAACTCTCTTGTTCCGTCCCAGTCTAGTATCATTAGTCCTCGGTCATCATCTCCAGCATCGCTGTAGTTGTGAGGAAACGCATTGCCTGTGTATACAACATTGCCTTTTTCCTGTCGCTTGTGAAAATGTCCTGTAAACACAGTGCCACAGCGACCAAAATCATCTGCATTTAGTTCACCGTGATCTGGCATTTGTACCATAGCGTTCATATAAAAGTGAGGAAGTTCAAAGTGGCCAATCACATAGTCTGCAGTTACTTTCTGCATCTGCTTGTGTTCATCGCCTACTAACCAAGGAATAAACGCAACACCATCTACAGTAGTTATGTCGTTGTAGAACTGTATGTTTTCAAACTTTTTAATAAAAGCAATGCTGTTGTAGTCACGCTTGTCGCGATAGTATTCGTCATGGTTGCCAGGGATAAAGTGGATTGTATCAAATGCTGTGTTTAGTAACTCCAGTGCTTCAATACTGTAGTTCAGTGTAGCAACATTGATACTTGCTCGTTGATGGTGCCAGTCTCCCATAAAAATACAAGTGTCAGCACCCTGCGCTTTGGCTTCTTTACAAAACCAAGTTACAAAGTCGAGACAGTCGCGGTTAAACGTTTGGCTATTACTCTTGTTGCCAAAGTGAATATCCGTGAATACGGCGGCCCGTTTGAACAAACTCATACTAGTATTATAGCACCTTATGTGTTATTGTCAAGAAATAGGATCAGCACTCTTTGCAATTTCATTTTCAGTTTGACGAGTGTAACTAGGATTTAGTCCAGCACTTTCGAGAATGTCATCTCTAATGCTTTGATTTTTCTTCTCCAAGTTTAGTACACGGGTAAAACTATTTGTAATTGCTGCAGTGTAATAAGCAAATGGATTCTCACTCTTACTTTCATCAAACTGTAGACCAATCTGTGTGAGCTGTAGCAGTGCTTGGCTACGCATTTCATCATTGTAAGTATATCCACGCCAGTTCGAACGTGTGCCATAGCGTTCACACAGTTTCATATACATGCGGGCAAGTTTGTTAGTAGTGCGTCCATGTGCTTTACTGAAATTGCCGTTCTCTAGCCCGCCTTCCCAGTGACTTTTACCAACACAAACTGCAACATCATCATCGTCTAGTTTAAAGTGTTGAAAAGGAGGAAAGTTACACTGCACATGATGGTCTGCAACAGTTTTAGGATTCTTTTTACGTCCTGGATGCAGTGGGATGTGATCATGTGTCATAACACGGAACACTACATCTTGCTTGTTAATTTTTTTCCAGTCTACAGCAAAGTCTGCTTGTTTGACCTTTTGTCCTTCAGCACGAGCTGCTTCATATGCTTGCTTTTGCAAACGATCTGCTTGATTGCGCTTGGCTTGTGCAATAGTACGAATGTTAATTTTCTCTACATTTGGTAGTATAATGTCATAAACATCATCTCCATCTGCAACAAAACTACTGTAAGTGTTCTTGGATGAATGTATTTCTTTCAACAAATCGCGATTGTTGAGATAATTTTTCCTTTTGATCATGTTATGTGATTCCTTTTATATGCGTATATTATACAGCCTATAAATATACTTATCAAGTAAAAACGTTAAGGATTTAATAAATGGCATCACTATTTGATATGGGATCACAATTCGCTAAGAATCCGCAGAACTTTGTACAAAATGCAGGTTCTCAGTTACAAAGCGTTGCAGCAAAAGCAATTCCAGCCGGACTGGATGCAAGTGCTAGTAGATTGCTTCAGAGTGGACTGAACTTTGGTGGAGCGAATATTCCAGGTTTATCTGGTGGATTTACAGCACAGTTCGCTCAACAAGATAAGCGAGTTAGGCTGGCGCTAAGTCCAGGCAGTGGACCTATGCTATATAAAGATCCTAGTAATAGAGTATTAAGTCCACTAGCATCAACGGGCGGCATACTATTTCCCTATACACCAACAGTTAGTATAAGTCACAGTGCGCAGTATGCAGGACAACATCCTACACATAGTAACTATGTACAGCATAGCTACAATGCAAGTAGTGTTGACAGTATTACAGTTGATGGATACTTTACAGCAAACGACTCTGATGAAGCAACCTATGTTATGGCTGTACTACATTTTTTACGCAGTGCTTATAAAATGTTTTATGGTACAGATAGACTAGCAGGAACACCACCTCCAGTACTGAGACTAAGTGGGCATGGCAGTCTAAACTACAACAGTGTTCCAGTTATACTACAAAACTTTGCAGAGATTATGCCAGCAGACAGAGATTATATTGAAGTTCCTGGATCAGGAACACTTGTACCTACATTTATGCCAGTTACACTTAACCTGTTGCCAATATACAGCAAAAATCAAATTGGCAACTTTAGTTTAGATAGTTTTGCTAGAGGTAATATGATAGGATCATCCAGTGGCGGCGGAGGTATGCTATAATGGCTGTAACATATAAACCTGATAGTCCATATGCTGATACACAGCAATATAGTTACTACACTGATATACTGACACCACGCTTTATTCGTCCAGCAAAAGACGATGTGTTGCATACATTAACACTGGTGCACCAGTATAGACCTGATTTGTTAGCATTTGACTTGTATAAAAATTCAAACCTATGGTGGGTGTTTCAAGCTCGCAATCCAAATGCATTTGAAGATCCTATATGGGACTTCCGTGCTGGTATAAGATTTTATATTCCTAAAAAGGATAGAATAGAACAGACGTTGGGAATCTAATATGGCAAAAAAAACAGTCACCTTACCCAATGGTACTACTTACACATATGATACACTCACAGGAGTCGGCACACTAGTTAGACAAGGTGATCCTCTTATTGGTGGCACTAACAATCCCGCACCTGTAGATAGTAGTCTTTATGAACAGCCACCTGCAAATCCTATTAACATACCTGCGGGGACACCAGTTACTGATGCTGCAAAAATAGATTGGAGCGATGTTGTTGTTGATGACGGGTTAGATGAATACGCTGAAAACTATGCAGATGTAGTACCTGCAGGACAAACAAGTTATCCCTATAAAAAAGTAACACAGGATCCGCCAGAAGAAATTCCTGGCATGGAAGGCGATGACGACTTTGGTAGCACATCAGTAAATGATTATGGCGATGATGAGAGCGATACAGGCGCACCAACAGGATTAAACAAGGATCCAAAAAGTGTTACTGAAGTAAACAATCCCAAAGATGCAGCAAGTATTAATGGCACTAAGCCTACATTTGATGCTGATCTTAGTAAAGTCGAAATAAACCCTAGACCTAATGAGCTTAATCAGTTTACCAGTTATACATACAATCTTGCACTCTATATGTTGAACAGTAAAAGTTATGTAAATCTACTAACTGCTCCTAGTAGCCCTAGAGCTGTTCTTAATGATAGTCTGCTACTAATGCGCAGTGGTGGCGTTGGTAATGAAGGCAGAGATAGTGCGTTGGAACAGCAAGCAGATTTTTCTGATCAGTTTTTTATTGATAACCTGCAATTAAACAGTATCAGTGTTGGACCAAGTAAAACAAAACAAAATACAAATGTAACAGATATAACATTTACTATTACAGAACCGCGCGGTGTAACACTGTTGGAGAAACTACAAACTGCCGCGGCACTTACGCTTGCTTCAACAAAAGAAAGATATATTCATACACCCTATTTGCTGGAAATTAAATTCAAAGGTTATGATGAAAATGGACAACCAATGGCAGCGAAAAGTCCCCCCAAGTATGTTCCTATTAAGATTACAGAACTGGATTTTGATGTAACAGCAAGTGGCACTGAATACACAGTGAGAGCAATGCCTTTTGCACACAGTTTGTTTGGACAGATTAACAGTACCATTCCAATGAACATAGAACTTACAGCAGGCACTATTGGAAATATATTCAGTGATGGAATTAAAAGTTATACTATTCAACCTGAGCAGCGCATCACGGCCGAAGATGAAGATGGTGTAAGTGAGACTACTATACCTGAAAAAGTTAAGTATGGTGATAGTTTCAAAACACTAGGAGAAGCACTTACCGATTATCAGCGAAAACGCACACAACCAACAGTCAAGAATAATAGAGTGCAGAAGGACGATAGTACTTTTTATAATGAACAACAAGAAGTACCAGCTGCAGCCGAGGGCTATGATACCTATAGTTTTACTCTGGCTACTGAAATTGCAAATTCAAAATTAAATGTAGATGCTATATTTGATGCACTGGACACTCCAACGCCCACTGGACAAAAGAAGGATGACGGTAAAGCAAACAAGAGTCAGTTCCAAGCATATGCTGCAAGTTTTGGTGCAGGTATAAGCCTTGACAAGGATCGCAAAACATTTAAAATAAATGCTGGTACTGATGTTACCAAGTTGTTAAACCTTGTAATCATGCACAGTGATTACATGGATAAAAACATTGATGAAAAAATATCTGCAGCAACAAGCGAAGGTGTAGGTATCAAGTGGTTTAAAATTAAACCTATTATTAAAAGTGCTGAAGGTCCAGGCAAAGGATTTGATGGCAAAGATGGAAGATACAAATATCATATTGAATACGTTGTAGAACCTAGTGTAATTTATTATCAGGATTTTCCATGGGCACCTAAGAGCAAGCCAAAAGGCGGCGGCTTTCACAAAGTATATGACTACATCTTTAGTGGAAAAAATACAGAAGTATTAAGTTTTGACTTAAAATTTAGAACGGCATATATGGAAGCAATGACTGCAGGCACAGGTAGACCTTTTAGTAATAAAAATGCAGATAACACATTTGCTCCATTAACAAAAGAACAGCCACAGAGTGCAGAAGGTAATACAGTTAACGGCAAAGACAATTTAACAAGGGCAAGATCAAAAGACTTGTTTAGTAATATCATGAGTGACGGTGTTGACATGGTGGACTTGAACCTAGGTATCATAGGCGATCCGGCATATCTTACTACCAGTGATTACTACTGGCAGGACAAAGTAAGAAAAGGCGAACAGTACACATCAGCATTTATGCCTGACGGAACAATCAACTTTGAACTAAGCCAGCCATTTGTGCAGGTTAATTTAAAGACACCTGTGGATTATGATGAAATAACAGGATTGGCAAATCCCAATACAGCAACCAACAGTAGCTTCAGTGGAGTATATATGGTTACAAGTATTGAAAGTACATTTTCAGGCGGACAGTTCCAGCAAAAAGTTGTGGGTATAAGAGCACCTATGCAAGTAACCAAAGCAGGTGTTGCAAGAGATGAAGCAGATGCTGCAGGAAAAGAACGCAAAGAAGTTGTAAAAGAGTCAGGTGAAGCAGAGGGTGAATCAAAAGGCATAACTAACCAGCAAGCCACAGTAAAAGAGGACTTTGCGCAAAGTGTAGCAAACGAATATTCAGGCGGTGATCTAGCAGGTGAATTTGATACAGGACCGCCAGCATATTCTAGTGCTACAGTTAACAATGCAAGAACTGCAGAGATTGCTAGAGGACCAGACCTAACAGTAACTACTATACCAGATGTAAATGCAGATTTAAGCAGTAGTTGGACTCCTCCTACTGATGCATTACAAAATGCACCACCTGCATTTACACCAACACCAACACCAGTTAGAGTTACAACAGCAAACTCACTAGTTAATCAAGATGTAGAGACAATATAACATGGCAGTAGATATTTCAAGACAAGGAGCCAAAGGCGGCGATCCAGGGTATGATACCAGTCAACTAAGAGGCGTTAGAGAAGAACGCGGCATTGTTACTGGCGTTGTTAAAGCAAACGTGCATCCAACAAATATGGGTGTAATTAAAATATGGATTCCTACTTTTAGCACTGATCAAAATGATAAAACACAATGGCGCAGTGTACGTTACTGTACTCCTTTTTATAGTCGTGTTGATAACTCAGGTGTAAGCGATACCTACTTTGGAACTAAAGTAACTGCTGGTATTACTACACCACCGCCTGACATTGGCACAAAAGTACTTGCATTCTTCCCAGAAGGACGCAACAGTGAAGGATATTACTTTGCATGTGTACCTGATTTATATATGATGCAAACCTTGCCTGAAGCAACTATTAGTAGAGGAGTAGCAGCAGGAGAGTTTAATGATAGCCCAGCTGGTACACACCACACAGGCAAGATTACAAACTGGCGCAAACAGACACGCCCAGAAGATTTCTTTACACAGGACACACTTGTTAAACAAGGACTTAGTGATGATCGTATTCGCGGGTTAAACAACAGTAGTTACATGCGCGAATCCCCTGCAGAGATAATTGGTATTGCAAGTAAGGGTCGCAGAATTACAACCCAGGGACAGGACTTTACGCTGTCCTATAACCAGCAAATTAAAAATCCAGACACTGCTGATAAAACGGTACTAGAAGGTTTGCTAGGTCCTACTGCAAGACGCAAAGGACATAGCATAACACTGGACGATGGTGATATTGATGGCAATAGCAATCAAATTCGTTTGCGTACTAGCACAGGACATCAACTGTTATTAAATGACACTGAAGGGGTTATCTATGTTGGTAACAGTGACGGTAGTTGCTGGATAGAACTTAGCAGTGAAGGTACAATGGATGTGTTTGCACAGGACAGTATTAACTTTCGTAGTGCAAATATTAACTTTCATGCAGATGAAAACATTAAAATGCATGCAAAAGGATTCGCACAGATTGTTGCAGATCAGCAGTTACACCTTCAAGGCACACAGGAAACTACAATTGTTACTGAGGGCGAAGCAGGCATAAATGCAAAAAAGAATTTACATTTGTTTAGTGAAAGTGAGCTATTCGCTACAAGTACTGGTGCTAGTTATTATAATGCTGGCGGCAACATAAGTGTGGCAGGTGCAATGGTATTACTACAAGGCCCAAAGACACAAGCAAAGCAGGCAAAAAAAGTTAGTGAAACACAAAAAGAAGATACCACTTACTTCCCAGATTTAGATCAGTTTATACTTGATGAAGAAGAAATGGTTACAACAACTGTGGATAGAGTTGTAACACACGAACCGTTCCCTTACCACAGTGTAATGAATACAACAACTGCTTACACAGGTGGACTAGGCGGCGCAAGTGGTCAAACAACAAGCAACTATGGAATTGTGCCTGCAACTGTTACACAGCCTACTGCAATAACCAGTCCGGCAGCAGTTACTGGAGAAGCGGCACCGGCAGTGCCTAGCGCAACTGGTGCAAGTGGATCAACAAGTTTAACCAGTGGCAATGCTGGATTCGCTCAGATAGCATCCAGTGCTGGTATTAGTGAAGCACAATTACAATCTCAGATAGGTGCTGCACAGAGTCAACTGCAGAACGCAGACTTTGATAAACTTATTAAGGATAGCAGTGGAAAAATTACAGGACTCGCAGATCAACTCAGTGCAAATGCTCCGCAACTCTCAGCAGGCTTGCAAAGTGCAATACCTAATGTTCAGGATCAACTAGGCAGTGTATTAAGTACACCCAACTTTAATAAGTTTCCTGTTACTGATCTAGTAGCACAGGCAAACACAGGATTTAGTGTTGGCGCACTGGATAGTTTTGATGTACAAGGACTTAATGCAGCAGTTGTAAAACAAGTTGGCAGTGCTAACAACCCTGCATTTATTGACAGTGTAACAAAAAGTGTTGGTAAGTTTGGCTTTAATGTGGATCAACTCAAATCACAGGGCTTTGTTCGTCCTGAAGCAGTGTTTAACGACCAACTAAGCGATAGCAGTGTATGGACAGGCAAAGCAGGAGCAAGTAGCCTTAATAAGATGTTAAGCAATGCTCCTCTGCAAGAAAGTATTCAACAAGGTGTAGTGGCTGCAGATTATCAGAAACTGGTTAACCTCGGTGGTATTAAAGCAACTGATAGCAAAAAAGAAGTTATGAGTATGCTTACAGCAAGTAACATTTCAACACCAGAAATTACTGCACAGATAAGACAAGGCACACAAAGCATTGAAAACGTACTGCCTAACACCACAAACATTCCTAGCGGTGAAGATATTGCAAGCAAAGTTAAACAAAGTATGCAAACCGGCGCCGCAGCAAGCGAGCGTGTTGAAAAAATTAAAGTCACAAAGAATGACACTGTAATTAGTACCAGCAAATCAGTAACAACAGGCGGTGAGTCAACTACTACTACAACTCCTGTAACTGGAGGTCAAGTAACAACAGGCACTGCTTATACACCAAGTGATGATTTGTTAGACAGTTCAACAGAAGCAGATGCACAAGAACAAGCAAATATTGATGCTTTTAATGCAGAACCAACAAGTGATCAAACTAAGACTAGTGATGATGATCCATATGGATTTGACGCTGCTCAAAAGCAAGCAGAAGAGAGAGAAGAGTCTCAGGCAAGCAAACGAAAACGTGAAGCAGAAGCAGAACTTGAACGCAAGAAAAAACAAGGCGGGTACGCAGCATACAAAGCGTTTCGTGATCAGGCTAGGGAATTACGCAAACAGTGGTGGGCAAATAGACGCAAACTTAGTAAAGCAGACAAAGCAGCACTGGAAGCACAGATTAAAGGATTACTAGCACAAGCAGATGCAGCATTAAACGACAGAGGTTCAGGTGATGGATAAGGAAAATTAAAATGGCAATAGCAACATACAAAGGATTTAGTACTATAAACAATGACTTTGGCAGTTCAAAGTTAAATGATACTGATCTAATCAAACGAGATTTACTTAATCATTTTGCTATTCGCAAAGGCGAAAAACTAATGGATGGCAACTTTGGTACTAGTTTGCGTGATTTAATTATGGATCCACTGACAGAAGAAACAAAACAACTTATAATTGAAGAAGTCAATACTGTTATTAACAGCGATCCAAGAGTGCGCCCAGAGGAAGTTACACTGGATGAGTACGAAAATGGACTACAAATACAAATAGTATTGCGCTATGTGATAGACAATCAAGTAGAAAACCTACAAGTACGCTTTGATAGACCAGACAACTTGACAATATAATATACATACTTAATTCTGCAAATAAATACTGCAATAGAATAGGAATGTTTAAACATGGCTGCTAGTACAAGACAATCAAATTTATTTGCTGCTGAAGATTGGAAGAAAGTATACGAAACCTTCCGTGAAGCAGACTTTCAGAGTTACGACTATGAAACCATTCGTAAGAGTATGGTTGATTACTTGCGTAACTATTACCCAGAAGATTTCAATGACTTCATTGAGTCAAGTGAATATGTTGCACTAATTGACTTAATTGCATTCCTAGGACAAAGCCTTAGTTTCCGTGCAGATCTAAATAGCCGTGAAAACTTCCTAGAAACAGCAGAACGCAGAGACAGCATACTACGCCTAGCTCGCATGCTTAACTATTATCCCAAGCGTCAGCAAATTGCTCGTGGGTTACTTAAAATAGTAAGTGTTGAAACTACAGAGGCAATAAGTGATGCAAATGGCAATGTGCTTCGCGATACAGAAATTGTTTGGGGCGATCCTACTAATAGTGACTTCCTTGAGCAGTTTACTACTGTACTAAATGCAAGTATGGTAAACACACAACAGTTTGGTAATCCAAGTTTAAAAACAACAGTGGGTGGCATAAACATTGAAGAATATCAACTTAAACTAAATCCAGGCACTGTTCCAATCTATGATTTTAAAACCACAGTAGGAACACAGAACCTAGACTTTGAACTAGTTAAAGGCACTTACAGCGGCACAGACTTTTTATATGAAGTAGCCCCTCAGCCTAGTAGCACAACAAACGTTCTTTATCGCAATGATAACAGAGGCTTTAACAGTGCTAACAACGGATTTTTCTTTTACTTCAAACAGGGCAACTTACAGAGTGCAGACTTTAGCATTGGTGAAAAACTTCCTAATCGCACAGTGGAACTGGATGTTAATAATGTTGATAACAATGATGTTTGGTTGTATCAAGTTGATGATGCTGGAAGAGAAACCACACGCTGGGATAAAGTGCCAGCAATCAGTGGCAACAACGTTATCTATAACAGTTTAAGTGCAAACAACAAAAACCTATTTACAGTGCGCAGTCGTGCAAATGATCAGATCAGTTTGGTGTTTGGCGATGATGTATTTTCAAATATTCCTACAGGAAACTTCCGTGTGTACTTCCGCACAGGTGCAGGCACTACATATAAAATTAGTCCTGATGAAATGCAGAACTTGCAAATTGTTATTCCTTATGTAAGTCATAGCAACCAGATTGAAAATTTAACAGTAGGGCTAAGTTTACAAAGCACAATAGCAAATGCTAGTGCAAGAGAAAACTTGCGTGATGTAAAACTAAAAGCACAGCAACAGTATTACACACAGGATCGTATGATCACAGGTGAAGATTATCAAATTCTTCCATACACAAAGTTTAGCAATGTATTAAAGTCAAAAGCAATTAACAGAACTGCTAGTGGAATTAGTCGTTACTTGGATGTGCGGGATACAACAGGCAAGTACAGTAGTACAAACATTGTTGCTGAAGATGGCATTTTTTATCGCACAGAGGATCTGCAACAGTTCCAATTTACATTTATTACTGACAGTGATATTAGTAATACTATAAGCCAGCAAGTTGAAAAAAACATTCTAAAGAATGAAAGTTTGCATTATTACCTTAAAAACTATGGCGGCATTAGTGTCACAAGTTTAACTGTAAGTTGGAACTTAGCAACAACTAGCAGCGGTATAGTAACAGGTTACTTTAAGAATGATGTAGACAGCCCTCTAAAGATAGGCAGTTTTGCGACTAGTAATTTAAAATATGCAAAAGTTGGCGCACTACTAAAGTTTACTGCACCAAGTGGTAAAGTGTTTGACGTTAACAACAATCTAATTACAGGTACAAGTGGCACAATTAACACTCGTGATTATATCTGGGCTAGTATCAGTGAAGTAGTCACTGATGGTACTAATCAAGGTGTTGGAAATTTAGAAACAGGCGTTGGGCCAGTCACACTTAGTGAAGTAATTCCTCAGGATGCAGTGTTGGATCAAGTGATTGCTCCATGGAATACTGCGATTACAAGCACAGTTAGAAATAGTATTATTCAAGCAATTGGTGATTTTAAGACTTTTGGTTTACGTTATGACAGAGACACACAAGCATGGACAATTATTGAGGCACTGGATCTCGATACTGCAAGTACGTTTAGTTTAGACTATGCCGGAAATACAAGTAACGTAAACTTGGACAATAGTTGGTTTTTTAAGTTTACCAATGATGGATCAACATATACTGTTAACTTCCGCAGCACAAGTTATATATTTGAAAGTAAACTAGAGACACGTTTCTATTTTGACAATGATTTAAAAATATTTGATCCTCGCACAGGCAAAACAATTAAAGATAAAATTAATATTTTAAAAGTTAATAGTTTGCCTGACAGTGTCAGCAGTTTAGCAGTTGACTATGCAATGCAGATTGATGATGTTATAACAGAGACAGATGGTTATACACTAACAAACAGAATTAAAGTAACATTCCCTGATGTTGACAGCGACGGCGTTGTTGATAATCCAGAAGTGTTTGATATTGTCGTGGCACCACTTACAAATACAGCAACCAAAGTTGTGTTCTATCAGACTAGCACAAGCAGTGGCGGCTACTTAACTTACACACCAGTTGCAACTACTAGTGTAGAGCAACGTTATCTTACCCGTGCTGCAATAAACGAGGTTATAGCACAGTTTACAAGTGGCCAAATATTTTATGCAGGCACAGATGATAAATTCTATATTTTAAGTGTTGATGGTTCCAATGTTAAAAGTATAGCAGAAACTACTGATTACATAAAACGTACAGGACGTAGTGACTTGTTGTTCCAGTATACTCATAACAGTCCAAACAATAGACGTATTGATCCAAGCCCAAGTAACATTGTAGACTTGTTCTTGTTAACAAGCCAATACGACACAGACTATAGAAACTATGTCACAGATATTACTGGAAGCATCACAAAACCAACAAAGCCAACTACAAACGAATTGCGTGATCAGTTTGGTAGTTTAGAACAGTATAAAAGTGTAAGTGATACTATTATCTTTAACAGTATTAGTTACAGACCACTATTTGGTGACAAGGCAGATGAAGAATTGCAAGCAACATTTAAAGTAGTAAAAAATACAAGCACACTAGTAAGTGATAGTGAAATTAAAGAACGTGTAGTGGCAGCAATTAACAGTTACTTTGCTATTGAAAACTGGGACTTTGGTGACAGTTTCTTCTTCAGTGAATTGGCAGCATATTTGTATAGTATACTAAGTCCAGATGTGCTTAGTGTTGTTATTGTTCCTAAACTTGCAACAAGTAACTTTGGTAGTTTATTCCAAATTCAAAGTCAGCGAGATGAAATTTTAATTAGTGCAG
>UEXM01002407.1_pt1 | contig 13317 bp, 17 predicted proteins | sample 1796661 | NCBI WGS metagenome assembly UEXM01 (sample SAMEA4772469, study PRJEB27181) | metagenome | reverse complement strand
TTGTTAAAATTTTGTTGTTGATTACAACTGTATTTGGTATTTCCATTTTGTCCTTATATGTTAAGCACACATATGAGTGCTTAACATATAAGGACAAAATGGAAATACCAAATACAGTTGTAATCAACAACACAGTTTTAACAACCGAGGAAATAGTAGAGGTGTACGAATGGTATGACTTGCCAGAAGGTCAGGTCCAGCCATCGTTTCGTCCGTTGTTCAGTGCTTGGGGGCCAGCACCAGAAGATGTATGGCGTAACTTCCAAGAAATGAGTAAAGCGGGTCCTTGGCTAACAGTTGTAACAAAAGAAGAATTAGAAGGTAAATTTCATTTTCAACAGAGGTTGCTTTCCTTTGCTTCACAGTTTTCGTATATGTCTTTAATGCTAGTAACCAAAGAAGATATATGTAAAAATGTATACGACAGGATAGAAAATAGAGAAAGCACCACAACAGAAGAATTAATCCAACTGCTAAAAAATGAAATAGCATTCAAAGAAAAATGTAAAGAATATGTATTTGACAAGGTTGAACTTTATCCTGATATGGAACACTACGATCTGGATAAGTATCAAGAAATAGTAAATACATACAATGAAATCCGATAACCTAGTAGCAATAGATTTAGAAATAGCAAGTACATGTAATGCGGCATGCCCTGTGTGTATACGCAGAGACTCCGGCGTAGTAGCAGATTTTGAACAACAAATGCGTACACTAGATGATGTTAAAAGAATATTTGACGGTGTTGCTACACAAATACATCATATACAACTTTGCGGTAACTACGGTGACCCAATGACGTGTGCCGAAATACTTCCTATATGCGAATGGTTCAAAAAACAAAACCCTTACATGAATATAAGAATTGCTACTAACGGTGGTATTGGCAAACCGGAACATTATAGACGACTAGGCGAACTGGGCATCGAAATGATATTTGGTGTCGACGGAGCAAGTAACGAGATATTAGATTTACACAGAGTAAACGTAAGATACGATCGGGTGTTGCGTAACATGACTGAGTACATGAGCAACTTAAAAAAAGATACTCACAACGAATGGCAGTACATTTTGTTTGACGAAAACAAAGTTGATTTACTTGACGCAATTAAACAAGCAAGACAACTAGGAATAAAAATATTTTTTATTCGCTGGCCTAACGGCTTTGCTGATCAAGAAGCAATACCAGTTTATAACTTTGGTGGTAAGTTTACACACTGGCTAACACCAATTTCAGATGAACTAAAGCCATGGCTCGATCAACATTGGGATATCACAAAGGAACATACTTATAATAATTTAGTAAATGCTTTAGAAAAAGTTCAACTAGTATTTAATGAAAAGTGTCATACCAAAGACATACCGGGCAAGTACATACCTACAGAGCCGACAAGTTACGATGGTATTACACTTTATGATGTAAAACTTGAACCCAATATGATAACAGAGATCGAAAAGGTAGACACACAAGAGTGCTATAGTTTAAACTTTCATAACAACAGTGACCTCCAAACTGAAATACTCAATGTGTTTGTTAGTCATGATAATTATGTATATCCATGCTGTATGGTTGGTAGTGCTGTTAGTAGAGCAAAGCAAAATGATTACGACGGCAAGCAAGGCCACATAAATGACTTACTAAATGTAATAACAGAAAACGATTATGAAAAGTTTAGTGTTGCCAGCAAATCTTTAAAGACTGTAATAGACAGCGGCATACTACACGAAACATATTACAATCACCTCAAAGACAACGACCCTAATGCTTATTGTAAATTAACATGCGGAAAATGTACAGGTTCAAGAAGTGCCTATCAAGTTAAGTGACCCCTATAAATATTAGTATGAAAATTAGACTTATATGGAAATTCATTCCTGTTCCTATTTTCATAACAAATTGGTTGATACCTAGCAAATTTGCAGGGTATCACATAGCAACATTGGCGTTAGTAAGACCCACTCATAAAGACGACGAGGGCCTTATACAACATGAACTAACTCACGTGAAGCAAAATATTAGAACGTTAGGTATATCGGGTATTAGACAGTACTTTGATAAAAACCACAAATTAGACAGAGAATGCGAAGCATACGCAGTCCAGTTACAATATGTGCCACAACTTCAACAAGATGTTATGAAAACAAGGTTCGTTAATTATATATATTCAAAGTATGATTTAGGAATGAGCAAAAACTACATTAGACGCAGGTTCTTTAAACATGTCGAGGAGATCGGGCAAGGGTAACTCCAAACTCCGATTTTTGCGATTTCTCTATTGACTCTCCGTTAACGGACATTATTATGGTTGGAACATGAGACAGCAACAAGTGTTATTTACACCACTGGAATGCCAGCACATACTACAGTTAGCAGTAGGGGAGCCCTATGCTACAAAAATATATCCTGAAGTGTTTGAAAAGAACTTGTCCACTACACATAAACGTAGTGCCAAAGGCCTGCCCAGATTCGAACTACGCCGAAGAACAACTGATACTGATCTTGACAAAACTATTACTGAACTGGACATAACTGGCAAACAGTTTCTAGAACAAAAACTATCTAACTGGGTTACAGGTATTACACAAGAATGTAATCTACTGTCATATAGCAAAGGCGACTTCTTGTACAAGCACATAGACAGTGGCGTAGAAGGCAGTGAACTTGCTAAACGGCAATACACTATGATTATACAGTTAAGTGACCCTGCTGACTATGAAGGTGGTACTTTTGTGATAGGCGACTATCATTTGCCTAAAACACAAGGCTTATGCTGTCTGTTTGATGGTGGCACACAGGTACATGAAGTATTACCAATTGCTGGTGGCACAAGACTGAGTATGATAACATGGTTTGAAAAGGAGGACCTAATACTGTGAGCAAGTTGTGGTTAATAGGTGACAGTTTCTTTACACGTTGTACATCACTGACCTACGAACAAAATATACCCTTACAAGACAAAAGATATCCTGGTGCTAGTTGGACAGAACTGTTTGCTAAAAAATTAGACATGACTCCAGAGTATTACTGGGCATACGGTAGTTTGAGTAATCAAAGTATACTGCTAGGCTTAGACTGTGTTTACCATGAACCAAGATTTGATGTAAACAAAGACAAAGTGTTGGTAGGTTTTACTGCTACCAGTAGGCAAATAGTACAAGGACATCACAACGCACCAAAGTTTGATCGTACTCGTGGATTACGCAACGAAGTAGAAGGCAGTATAGTAGGCACTACTTTTTTAGATCAAAAACAATTTCCAATGGGCATGGCCAATGGCGAGAAACTGTTGGACAGAAGTATACTCACACCAGCAATAAAAAAATTAGTACAACAGTATTACGAAACACTATATCCCATAGAGTTCGACGAGTACATGCAGTGTATGACCATAGATGGTGCTATTACCAGAGCAAAGCAACGAGGCATAGACATTATACCACACGCAGGCTTTATGGATTATCCGTATTGGGGCACTGACGGTTCAGTTGAACAAGCATTTGATTGGCACAACAAAGAAATGTTTTTGGCGCCAAGTTTTAATAGTGTGTATAAATATGCGGTAGAGCAAGAAGAACAGTTTAAACGGTACAGTAATCACATGTCGCCACAGAGTGCCAGTGAATACACAGAAGCATACATGGAGTATCACAATGGCAGATAAGTTTCACCCAGAAGAAATAAAGAACAGCAACAGGATTTATAAAAGTGCTACACCCAAACAAGATCTAAGTTGGTATATCAAATGGACTGCCAGTTGTTTTATACTGGCATCAATGAGTATGCGTGGCATAGAAGGGTTACAGTTGTTTGACTTGCTGTTAAGTCTTATAGGTGTAACTGGTTGGATGGTTGTGGGCATACTGTGGAAGGACAGAGCATTAATGTTATTGAATGGTGTGGGCATAGTGCTGTTTGCTAGAACACTACTTCAAGATTATATAGGACCATGGCTATCATGAGCGAACTGGAAAAGATAGAAGCAAAGATACCTAGTGAGGTATCTGAAACATTTGACGGCAGTACAATGAGTAAAGCCGGGCGCCTTGCCATGGAACTCAACAAAGAACGTAAACGTCTCAAGCAAGAGATGGAAGAACTACAACTGGAAGTAGATGATTTAAAACCTGCTACACCCACAGGCACAATAGACAGTTATGTAAAATGGATAGCAACTGTTCTTGCTGTGATAGGTGTGTTTCTTATCAGTGCCGGACTAGGTACACTGGGTCAGGTATCTTATGCCTTATCGGCAATAGCATGGGTATATGTAGGACATTGTTGGAATGACAAAGCAATCATGATCGGTAGTGCTATCACAGGCACAGCAGTAATGATGAATTTAGTCGAAATGATATTGTAAGATGGAAGTAAACGACCTAGGGAAGAAAATACGCCAACGCAGTGACTTGGAAGTGTTGCGTGAAACATATAATAAATTAGGCGGATGTAAATTAATACATCGTAGACAATTACCAAATAAATTTTTTGACGAGAGCAGTTTATTAGACTTTGCTCGGTGTTGGTTACACGATGACGACCCACAGCCTGTGCACGATTTCAAAGACGCAAACGAAAACTTAAACCAAGACCAAATGGTACATGCCGGTGGCATATATACTTTTGCCAAGTTCTTATGGCTGTGGAAAGACTTGCAACACAATGACCCACACATAATGCCGCAGGCATATTACAAACGAAATGTGCTAATGGAGGATGAATTAATATGCCACCCTGGCAGTATTAAAGTAGCAGTATTAGATTATTACAACAAAGACTTTACATTGTTAGTGTGGAACAGCAAACAACTTCATCCAAACATAGACACACTCACATTTGACGAGTGGTGCGACCTTGTTCCTATACAGAGAACACAAATCATGCGTACACCTACAAGTTTAGAAGTGTGGACAGACGGCGGATTTCACGAAGACATAGAAACTTGGTACAGAGACTTTCACAGCAAAGTAAAGAACAAGTTTACAATGTTTATTGGGCACGATAACAATCACAAAGATGCTTCGCAAAAATGTGCTAGAAGTATACGCAGATATAATAAAAATATAGATATAAAATTCGTTGACATAAATCATCTTCCAATGTATAATAGAGACTGGGAGAAGCAATCAACAGAGTTTACATACAGTAGATTCTTAGTTCCGCACTTAATGGATTACGAAGGTGTTGCTTTATTTTGCGATGACGATTTTATATGGGAGTGCGACCCACTAGAAGTATTATATAGTTTAGATGTAGACAAAGCAGTAAGTGTAGTACAACATAACTTTAATAAGGACTTGTCGGGTACTAAACTAGACAATCAAAAGAATGTTATGTATCCTAAAAAGAACTGGAGCAGTTTGATGTTATTTAATTGTGCTCACCCTGATTGCGCCAATTTAACGCCAGAAATAGTAAATACTAAGAGCGGACAATGGTTACATCAGTTCTATTGGTCCGACAACATAGGCAAGATACCGCATACATATAATTGGTGCGAAGGCAGTTGTGACTACTGCTCTGAAGCAACAGAAACAATCGATGAAGCAAAAGTTACACATTACACCAGGGGCGGTCCTTGGTTAGAAGGCGATTGGTCGCACATAAACGCATTAGGGAAATGGCATAACGTTCCATGAAGAAAGCAGTAGTATTAAGTTCTCCGGGGTTATTAACAGGTTCAGGTAGGCGTAATACAGCAAGGAGCCCCGGTGCTTACATAGTAAGCGATCGACTACGAGCAGAAGGGTACGAAGTTCAGAACATTGAATACGTCACCGAATGGCTACATGAGTTTGAAAATATAAGCAAATTACAACGTTTACTTAGACGGCATTTCAAAGATGGTACAGACAACATCGTATGCCTAAGTATCACAGTTGGTCATCACGACATACTACAAAATAAAACATTATTTGAACTACTAAAAATATTAAAACAGAAATATAATATACGCATAGCGGCGGGTGGTGTGTATCGTCAACAAACTGTTGAACGTTCCGTAAGTAATTCATATAAAGGTATCAGAGAGTTATCACAACTAGTAGACGCATACTTCATTGGTAGAAGTTTAGATGTATTTGCTCTATGGTTACATGGTAATAACACAGACGAATTTTTTCATTATAATGACGGCTACAGTGATTGGTTTAAGATCAAAGACCAAGTTAATGTACCGGAGCCACCTATTGTGATGCAAGACACCGGTGTAGATGATTGCTGGAACCAACATGATATACTTAGTATCGAACTAGGTGTGGGTTGTAAATTTAATTGTAGTTTTTGTACTACACCGTTTAAGAAAACAAACACGTTATTTCAAACTGTAGACAATTTAGTATACACCATGAGCATGGCAAACGAAAAGTATGGTGTTACACATTTTAATATGGTAGATGAAACTAGCAACGAGGTAGATGAAAAATACGAGAACTTGCTAACAGCAGTAAGGCAATTAAGTTTCCAACCAATCTTTACAGGATATGCTAGACTAGATATGATTGCGGCAAAGCCGTATCAAATAGAGCAAATAGCAGAAATAGGTATCAAAGGATTATTCTTTGGCATAGAAACATTTAACGAGAAGGCCGCTAAAGCAATACGCAAAGGCAGTCCTAGGCAGAAGTTATACGACACTCTACAAGAAATTAAAACACAGGTCCCTGACTTGTTTAGGTTTGGATCATTTATTACAGGCCTAACTCATGACAGTGAGCAAGATATTAGATCAGGATTTGATTATGTTCTAGAACACGACTTGCTACACAACTATTATATCAACCCACTGACTATTCCAGTAATAGCAGAAGACGATTATTGGGCAAGTGACATAAGTAAAACACCTGAGAAGTTTGGTTATACTATTACCGGAGAGTACCCAGGCAACCTTAGGTTTTGGAAAAACGACTGGACCGATTGGCACAAAGCATTAGAGTTAAACAACGAATTAAAAGAATACTTGTACTCCGGTATTCGTAATACACCGTTAAGAGATTATAACAACTGGGAGTATGTCAAAGACTTAGCACTCGGTAGTAAACTTACACCAGAACAAGCACTAGGCAGTAAGGTACGAGACTTAAATGACGTAAGTTATACGCACATTAAAAATTACATAGAAAAAAAATCTAATGGCTAATTTATGGGTCACGGGCGACAGTTGGGGAGTTCTAGATAAAGAATTACCACATTCGCATTGGGTTAATTATTACAAGCAACATTACAAATTAGAAAACGTTTACTGTCTTGCTAGACAAGGTATATCGCAAGACATGATAAACTATATGACTCATAGTGTAATACGCAACACGGAATGGGAAGGCAGGACAGAAAGATGGTCAAACTATGATGATCACCTCGTTGTTTTTCCTACTACCCCAACTAGAATAACATACAAGCAATATTGGGATCATGACAAGTTCGATGCTTCACACGGTCCGCATAATTTAAATTGGATGTCAGGAGCACACACTCAAGTCCAAGAACATCCGTGGTATACTGAAGAAAGACAAAGACGACTATCAAACTTACAAAGCGAAAACTTTTCATCATTACACGCAAGTAACAGACACGAAGATCAGATGTTAGCAGAGTTTGGCACAGTACACCCAGAAGCATTTTGCGACTGGAGAGATTATAATCATTTATATCATATTGTCAAAGAAGTGCAAACATGTAAAATATACGGAAAACATTTCCCGTCATACGGCGCACTTTTTCCTGGAGAGAAAAACGTACCTGGTAGAGAACAAGTAAATCATTTAGACCAAGAACGACATTACAAGTATTGGAAGGAAATTAGAAAAATACTATGATATCACCTTGCGTTAGTATATGTAAACTAGAAGACAATATGTGTACTGGTTGTGGCCGGACCACAGACGAAATACAGGAATGGCGAGATGGCAACGAGTCTACACAACAAATGATTTTACGTGAATGCGTAGCAAGATTAGATGAAGATTCATTTGAGGTATGGGTAAATAAGTATAAAGCAAAGGTTAAAAGATTAACTACAAAATGACAGACACAAAAGATATGGACATTTGGGTAGTCGGTGACAGTTACGCTCACGGTTATCGTACAGCAGTAAAAGAATACCAACTAAACAAACGAGTAAAGAAAGACGTAGGCAGTCAATATGATTGGTGCCTAATGCTGAAAAAGAAGTATAAAAATTTAAAGGTAGCCGCTATCACAGGCGCCGATAATTTAACAACCAGTAGTCATTTACAACACATACTGGAACATCATTATACCGAAAACATGTTTATAATTTTATTATACTCTGCGCCTATGCGTGATATTGCTCCGCTCAAAGGTATCACAGAGTATAACACTTTTGAGATAAGAGAAAATTTAAACTGGCAGGCATCCAGATACGGGCACGAAGTAGAATGCGGATGTATGCCTGATAGAAAACCTACCCATACCAGTTTTGGCAGTGGTTGGAAACATGCGTTTTATAATAAAAAAGGACACTGGCCATGGGAAGGGTTTGCCGCTATACCCGAGGACATGGAACCTATTGTTGCTGATATAGAAAACCAAATAGGCGAAGAAGAGTTCGATAGCATGACAGACTACAAACATTACAAAGGTCTCTGGAACGTACAACACGAAGCGGAAACTGTTTACAGTATGTTATCAAAAATGGAAAGAAAGAAAGTTCCTTTTATATGGGGGTCAGCAAAGCATTGGTATAAACCGTATGACAAATATATAAATATTGCCGACTATTGTCGCAAAGACTTTAACAGCAGTTTCATAGATATAGATTACTTAGATGGAACTAAACGGCAACATAACGATTATAGTATGTTCTATGTTAATCATTTAAACTTAGAACAAAATTATCAATGGGCAGAAATGTTTGACAAAAGGTTGTCCAACTGGCGTAAGCCGATAGCATAAATATTGCTATGGCACTTAACAACAAAGAAGACTTCCTACAACATCGTAAAGATCAAGAAGAACGGCATTTTGCTATTGGTGATCCTAACGACCCTATGGCAAGTATACTCACTGTAGAAGTTAACACCACAGAACTCTGTAATAGGACATGTGTGTTTTGCCCACGGCATGACCCAGCAGTATACCCTAACAGAAACTTACATATGACTGTTAAGGGTGCTTCTGCTATAGCAGAGCAACTTCGATCTATAAGATACAGAGGCAAAGTAAGTCTAAGTGGCTTTGGCGAGAACCTGTTAAACCCAGAGTTTAAACGTATTGTAAGCACGTTTAAGCAATGTTTACCTAGAGCAACAGTAGAATGTAACACCAATGGCGATCGTTTAACTAAGGCGGTTGTAGAGGATTTATTTACACGCAAGTTAGATTATCTGTATATTAACCTGTATGATGGCCCAGAACAAATAGATCACTTTGAACCTATGTTAGTTGATGTAGATAGAGACAAAGTAAAATACAGGGCACATTACAGCGAAGAAGATTATGGGTTGTTCATAAACAACAGAAGTGGTACAATAGATTGGTTAAATATAGATGAAGAGGATATTACCAAACTACAGGGTAAGCGATGTCACTATCCTTTCTATAAAATGTTTGTAGATTGGAATGGCGATGTACTATTTTGTAGTAACGACTGGGGCAAAGAACATGTAGTCGGTAATCTTTTACAGCAAGACATACGCGAGGTTTGGTTAAGCAAAGAGATGCGTAAAATTAGAAACAGGCTTGCTAAAGGCGACCGAACACATTCCCCGTGCGATAAGTGTAGTGTCAACGGACAACTATTTGGAGAGAAAAGTTTTAACTTAATACAGGATTATGAAAGTAGTAATAACAGGTAGCACAGGCCTAGCAAAAAATATAAAGGCAGTAATAGAAGCAACACCTTACATAGGTGTAAGTCATACAGTTGACGCAGTAAGAGTAGAAGACTCAATTGACTGGAACGACTACGATGTGTTTATTAATTGTGCACATGTAGACTTTGAACAGGTTGAACTACTACAAGAATGTTTCGAATCATTTAAACGCCACAAAGAAAAAACTATTGTAAATATTTCTAGCAGAGCACATCAACCTAACATCAGTAAAGGATATAAGTATGCGGCACAGAAGGCGGCACTTAATCATTTAAGCAATAATCTTGTTTATAATAATATCGAAAAGCAATGTAGAATAATGACTGTTAACCTAGGCTTACTAAATCATCCTACACTACCTAGTTTAGACTACAACGAAGTGAGCGGATTTATACTTAGGCACCTTACTTGGGATAGCCATTTAGAAGTACCAGAAGTAACATTACAACATAGTGCTAACTATCTGGCCGTACAACATCAAAAAGATCTTGACAATTTACTAAAAGGATAGTACACTAAATAAATGATATTAACTATTGAAAACTATAACCTAGAGTCTAAAATACCATATAGCGATGCTATATACAGCATGTGCGAACACTACATCACAGAACTAGGTATAGGCGATTTCGAATGTATGCTGAGTGTAGTATTACACGAGACAGCATCCTTAGATGGCATGTGGGGATACTGCGATTGGGACGTACAAGAAAAACTTGCGGAAGTCCACATAGCAATGAAGGGTCCAGCATGGGGAATAACATTGGCACACGAAATGGTTCACGTACAACAAAACTTAGTATACGGTATGACATCCGAGGGTCCGGCCTACGACCTAGAGTACGAACTATACAGTAGTTGGCAGGCAGAGTATGAGCCAACAAGATAAGACACTCTGGATAACCGGAGACAGTTTTGGCACGTTTGATAAAACTAATCAAATACATTGGGTTAAAGAGTTTGCCAGATGGCATGACTGTACACGCATATTTAATCTGAGCAGAGGTGGGTTCGACAACGGAGCCATATATTATGTGTCAAGCGAGATCATTTGTAACTCGCCGTGGCCTGGCAGAGACGACGACGAAGACTTTATATACGATCAAGATATATTATTAATCTTTAATTCGTCAGCAGATAGGTTTAGTCATTTAACATCACCAAGTAAACAGTTCGATAGTAAATTATCAATTGGCAATCTCAATTGGCACAACAACTGGGCATTAGAACAAATGCCTATGCCATGGATTGATCACATGCCAAAAGAAAGTAATATTTTTAGCCAAACACTAACTACTATAGCATCCGAGCATTCTACAGAAGATCGGTTGCGCCTACCAGTTAGTGACGATGTAATACAATATGCCAAAGACACCTTGTTGTTCTACTCGCTTGAATGGAACGAGGTACGCAATAGTCAGCAACTCGCTGGTATTATAAACTTATTTGAAAGCAGAACCACTGGCGCAAAACTATATACAATTAACAATAATTATCATATGCCACAGGTAGCAAAATATAAATTACCAAATGTAGGCGACCTAATTGGAGAAACACCGGAAGTGGAAGAAACACTTGTTAATCACATGACACCTGCGGAACATGTTAAGTACTTTGATTGCTTAATGGATTACTTATGATATTGCCAACAGGATACAGTTATTCTCCTAAACTAGACATGCTGTACATAGCAATGGAGAGATGTGGCAGTAAACATATACGCAAGTGCTTTGGTGTTGTTGATAACGACAGTATACATAACTTTGATATAGACGGTTACTTGCCAGACTACACAGACAACATATTAGCAGTAATGCGTAATCCCACACACCGATTAGTAAGTATATTTGAATTGATGTACTTAACAGATCGCGAGCCGCCAAACGATTGGTTCTGGAACAGCGATGTACAGCCACCGTGGATGCCTACATCAATGGCCAACTCGGACGAAATTATTAAATGCTTCCATCACTTTGCGTATCAACTTAATTGTTTAAATGAACAAGTAGAACTAAATCGCTTTGTGAAGCCACAATGTAGTTGGTATACCAGCAGTGATATCGAGTACATAGACCTCAGTCAAATAGAATCACATCTAGGTATAACAGCAGAAATACCTGTTGCGACAGAACGTAAAACATCAATCAGTTACCAAGAATACATGAGCACAGAAGCAGTTATACAAAACGTATGCGAAGTATTTGAGGAGGACTTTCTTAAAATGGACTACGATCCTGTGGGAAAAGATAAGTACAATTAATATGATATTAATGATACACGGAGCAGGCGCAACCAGCCTAAGTTTTAACTACATCTCTCTGTGGCTAGATCAAGAAATTCAAACAATTGATTACAAAGTTGGCGAAAGCAAAGAAGACATATTCAAACGCATACATAACCCCGAAGACATAACATACATAATGGGTCACAGTTATGGTGGCTTACTGAGTGCTATGTGGCTTGACGAGAATCCAGACAACAATGTGAAAGGGTTAATAACTATCGCATCGCCATGGCAAGGTTCGCCCACAGCAAGAATATTAAATTGGTTCTTGTCAGACCCAGTGTGGCACGACATGAATCCAGGTAGCGACTTGCTCAAAGCAGTTAATCAAATACAATTAAACTTGCCGGTGAAGAACATTGTTGCTAATCCACAACAGGGCGGTAACGGTTTGGCAGGACGTAGCACCAACGACGGAACTATACCAGTTGACAGTGCACGTAATACTCCAAAAGGATTTACCAGATGCCGTAGTGTAGAGATACCACATGGACACAGCGAAATACTACAAAGTTGGAGTACCATAGAACAGATACGCATGTTCATAGACGACCCTGTCGGTGATACAGTAAGTGAAAGCAATCTGCGAGTTGCTCAAGCAAACATCAAACCAGGATATGTTGCTGACAAGAAACCTACCAAGAAGCCTTTCGTTAGAGGCTATTAATTGAGAGAGGACTATTACAACACTCTGCTAAACAAAAAAGCCTGCGAAGTTTGGCATAACATGTGTAGAGAAGATCAAATAGTACACATACTCAAAGGCACCAAAGAATACAAAGACTATCAACGTGCTATAAAACATGGCAACAGTTATGCCCACACCATGCTCGACGGAGCAACCAGACGAGACGAGTTTATCAACTCAAACTAAAACTGATAAATAGTATAATGCGATTATACGAAGTTATACAACTAAACGAATACAATCAACAAGCCACACTAAACAAGTGGGGCGAACGTATTGCCAAAGCGGCTAAATTCAATGAACAGCACATGGAAGACAATTGGTTTGTCTCATTACTACCAGGAGATGATCAAGTAGAAAACAAAGAACAACTGGCTACAGCAGTACTAAAAGAACTCGAAAGCATAGACCCTACTCCAAACAAACAGTATGTGATGACATTGGTACGTTGGTACACAGCAGTATTAAAAGTACACGATAGAAATATAAAAGCATACGCCAAGTTATATAA
>UEXM01002402.1_pt1 | contig 13342 bp, 9 predicted proteins | sample 1796661 | NCBI WGS metagenome assembly UEXM01 (sample SAMEA4772469, study PRJEB27181) | metagenome | reverse complement strand
CACCAAGCTGGCGGCTTCCTGCTTGAATTCAGGAGTAAAGGAACGTCGTTTTCTGGTCATCTGGCACCTCGATTAAGGTGGTAACTTTACCACCTATGTTGGTGTCCGGATTCATTAGACCACTACATATCAACATTTATCAACAGGACACTAAGGTTACCGTAAGGTCTGACAGCAAGGTTAGGGCAAGGGGTAACGGTAAGGTTACGGTAAGGTTACGGTAAGGTCACTAACCCCCACGGGGAGGGGTAGGCGAAAACTCTGACCGCCTCCCCAGGCAGACCGCCCGCCCAATCGTTTTCTATTGCTAACTCACCTCTACCAGCCGGCCACATGTAAAACCTTGATGTTGATAAATGGCAAGGTCAGAACCTTACAAAACCTGACATGGGAAACAGGATACTTTGCCCTGCTGGGGGTACATTTGGGGGTATATCCGAAAAACGAACACGGGTTAGCCCTTTAATTTCAGCCTGTTATGCCCCGGTTTCAATTGACGCCGGCCCACCAAACAGCAAATAAGAAGGGCCACCCCGATGGGGTGGCCTTTTTTTGTGTCGCCTAGAAGTGACGGGGTTGCCTACCGCATGCGCCTATGACCAAACCCTATTACCCGCTTTAATTCCGACGCCTCTCAGCCTTAAGCTAGCGAGTAGATTGGCGACCATGGCGAGCGCTTCGATTCCTGCCCTTTGAGCAGCATGCCCGGAACACTCGCCTGTCCCATCCCTGACAAACAGCCCATCTGTCCACCGACGCTTAAAGGAGCGCCTGCCCCCATGATTCTGGCCACTGCCGCTATCGCTTTTGGTTTGTTGCTGTTGGTGTGGAGCGCCAACCGCTTTGTGGAAGGCTCCGCCTCCACCGCCTCCCATTTCGGCATGCCGCCGCTGTTGATCGGCATGGTGGTCGTTGGTTTCGGTACCTCCGCGCCTGAGATGGTGGTGTCCGCGCTGGCAGCTTCGCAGGGCAATCCGGGCATCGCCCTGGGGAATGCCTACGGCTCGAACATCACCAACATTGCCCTGATCCTGGGGATTACCGCGCTGATCAGTCCCATCGCGGTGCATTCGCAGGTGCTGCGCAAGGAGCTGCCCATCCTTGCGCTGGTCACCGGCCTGGCCGCGTGGCAGTTACTGGACGGCGAAATCACACGGGTTGATGCGCTGGTGCTGCTCGGTGTGTTCGGCGCGCTGATGGCCTGGACGATCTGGCAGGGGATGAAGAAGAAAGAGGATGCACTGGCCAGCGAGATAGAACAGGAACTGGACGTGCGGGCCATGCCCCTGCGGCGGGCCATTTTCTGGCTGGTGGCCGGGCTGGTGCTGCTGATTGTCAGCTCCCGCGTGCTGGTCTGGGGGGCAGTAGAAATTGCCCATGGGTTCGGGGTCAGCGATCTGATTATCGGCCTGACCATTATCGCGGTGGGCACGTCGCTACCGGAGCTGGCATCGTCGATCATTGCCGCCAGAAAGGGCGAGCACGATATCGCTCTCGGCAATATCCTGGGTTCCAACCTGTTCAACACCCTTGCCGTGGTGGGGATCGCCGGCACCATTCAGCCATTGGCGGTAGGGCCCGAGGTCTTCAGTCGGGACATGCTGGTCATGGCGGCGCTGACTCTGTCGTTATTCGTGATCGGTTACGGGTTCCGGGGGCAAGGACGCATCAACCGCATTGAGGGCACCTTGCTGCTGGCTGCTTACGTTGGCTATACCCTTTACTTGCTCAGTACGGTATTCGGCCAACCGTAATAGCCACATTCGGCTTGCCGGTGGGGAGCCGAACCAGCGACCGTAAATCGGACGCATGGCTACTTTCACCAGCCAATAACGGGCGACACCGTTATTGGCTTTGATTCCAGTTATCCCTGCCCTTAAGCTGACCTGAAAGCCACCATGCAGGGATAACAACAATGAAGCTCACCACCCTTACCCCGCCCCTGCAGGCTCTCCACGATTCCTCCGATGACATCCTGCTGGTATCCCTGATCAGTAGTGACGGCATGCCGGTGGTGCATATTGGTGAGGGGCTGGATTACGACGAGCAGAGCGCGCTTTTCTTCGAGATGAAAAAAGCCTGTGACAGGGTACTCGACGGGTTACGGCTGGGGCACAGCGAAGAAATTTTCATCCGCTGCCGGGAGGGATGCATCTGTATCTGGCCAGTGAACGATATGGTGTTTGCCTGTATGGCACGACCATCGGTGAACTCCCAGCACATGCAGATGCTCGCCTGGAAAACCGTATCGGCACTTGGAGGACTGGTTTAGCCCTTCACTCACCCTGCCTTCACACCCAGATCACAAAATGCTTCCGGCCCAGCAATCACGCTGTCTCCGCCCTCCTGAATTGTCTTCAGCGCAACAAAAAAACACAGCCATTGCATAGAGGGATACACCCGTACTAATTAGCGTCAGAGCACGACTTTTTGGAGGGATCTTCATGCAGAGAAAAACAGGTATTAGCGCCCTGCTGGCGGCGCTACTGGGTGGCAGTGTGCTCAGCCCGGTGTGGGCAGATGACTCACCGTCTTTTGCCCAGCAAACGCAGAATGAGGTCATCGACAATCAATACATCGTGACCCTGGCCCCGGACATTATTCAGCGCCTTGGTGTCACAGACCTGACCACGGCCATTCGCACCCTGCTGGCCACGGTGGGTGGCGGCGAAGTGCTTTATACCTACCAGCATGCGCTCACTGGCATGACAGTGCGGCTAACCGATCTGCAGGCCACCTTACTGGGGCAGCTGCCCGGTGTGATCGGCCTGGAGCCGGACCGTCGGGTGCAGGCCATCGCTACCCAGGCAAATGCCACCTGGGGTCTGGACCGGGTGGATCAGCCGGCCCTGCCGCTGGATGGCAGCTACCAGTACCCCAACAGCGCCGGCAACGATGTCACCGTCTATGTGATCGACACCGGTCTGCGCGCCAGCCATAACGAATTCAGCGGACGGGTCAGCCCCGGCCGTAACTTCGTCAGCAGTGGCGGTGGTTTCCTGTTTGGCGGTGGCAGCGTCGACCCGGCCAATACCAACGACTGTAATGGCCACGGCACCCATGTGGCTGGCACGGCCACTGGCACCGTTTACGGGGTCGCCAAGGAGGCACAGATTGCCCCCGTGCGCGTACTCGACTGTAACGGTAGCGGCAGCAATTCCGGCGTTATTGCCGGGGTGGACTGGGTGGCCGGTAATCACCGCAAACCCGCCGTGGCGAATATGTCTTTGGGTGGCGGCAGCTCCAGCGCCCTGGATACGGCCGTGCGCAATGCGGTCTCCGCAGGGGTTAGCATGGTGGTGGCCGCCGGCAACGACAACACTAACGCCTGTAACGGCTCCCCCAACCGGGTGGCCGAAGCTCTCACTGTCGGCTCTAGCACTCGCACAGACCAGCGTTCCTCGTTCTCCAATTTCGGCGCTTGTGTGGACCTGTTCGCCCCGGGTAGCGACATTACCTCTGCCTGGTACCAATCCGACAACCAGACCGCACGCCTGAACGGCACCTCCATGGCAGCCCCGCATGCCGCCGGTGCAGCGGCCGTGTATCTGGCAACGAATCCCAGCGCCAGCCCTGAGCAGGTGTTCGCGGCACTGGTGGATGGCAGCGCCACCGGCATGATCAGCAATGTCGGCAGCCAGTCACCCAACCGTCTGTTGCAAGTTGCCGAAGATGATGGCGGCACAGTGACAGATCGTCTGCCCACGGCGGCCTTCACCGCCCAGTGCAGCGGCACGGTGTGTCAGTTCGACGCCAGCGGCAGCAGCGATGATATTGGCGTGGCCGCCTGGGACTGGACTCTGGGCGACGGCAATGTGGCCAGCGGCGAACAGATCAGTCATGACTACGGCACCGCGGGCAACTTTACCGTGACGCTGACCGTCACCGACACCGCCAACCAGACCGCCAGCACCGACAAGAGCGTGATCAGCGAAGACACCAGCAACCCTTGCCCGAGCTGCACACGCTATGAAGGCAATCTGGGGAATGGCAGCTCCGTAACCTTGCCTTCCGGTGGCTTCAGCTACGGTGGCGGTAATGTGGAGGCCTACTTGTACAGCCCTGCCGATGGCGCCTTCTCACTAGCCCTGGAGCAACGTAGCTGCTTCCTCTTTTTCGGCTGCAGCTGGTCCCAGGTGGGTAGTGCGCAACCGCAAAATGGTGTGGCAGAGCTGAACGGCTCGGTGGGCAGCGGCACCTACCGCTGGCGAGTCACAGCGCAAAGCGGCGCAGGCGCTTATACGCTGTTGGCAAACCCGCGTTAAACGCGCCTTGCCCTGAAACGAAAAAACCACCGCTTGCGGTGGTTTTTTCGTTTCGAGGAGGCCTGCAGAACCAGGCGGAAGGCGTTAAGGGATTCCGGTTGCACCGTTACCGCGTTTCCTGAATAGCCAATACCTGCTCGCCTTGTCAAAACAGGGACAACTGCGACTTGTCCGGCTTGCTGGCACGGCGCGAGCGGCCACGCCGACTACCGTGACGCTGGTTGACCATCCGGCTCTCGTCCCGGAAACCTGCCTGTTGGCGGGCATCAGCCAGATGCTTGCGAGCCTGCCTCACCGCTGTCTCGAAACACACCAGTGGCGCCGGATAATCCTGACCGATTACCACCCCGGCATCCCGTTGCTGACGCGGGCCCATCTGCCAGGGCTGGTGAATCCAGGTGGACGATACCCGCTTCAGCTCGGGCACCCAGCGGCGGATAAAGCTGCCATCCGGGTCCAGCTTGCGGGCCTGCAAGGTGGGGTTGTACATGCGCAGCGCATTGATACCGGTGACACCGGCCTGCATCTGCACCTGAGGGAAATGAATGCCCGGCTCGTAATCCACAAACAGGCGCGCCAGGTGCAGTGCCGGTTCACGCCAGTGCAGCCAGAGCGGGTAACAGGCCATGGAGACCAACATGGCGCGCATGCGGAAGTTGATCCAGCCATGGTGATGCAGATAACGCATGGCCGCGTCTACCAGCGGCCAGCCGGTGTGACCGCTTTGCCAGGCCGACAACCACTGCAGGTTGCCCGGTTCGTCGCGCAGGTTGCGCAACAGCGGGTGCACACTGCAGGTCTCCATGGAGACCTGGTCTTCCAGTTTCTGGATGAAATGGCAGTGCCACCAGAGGCGCGATTCGAAGGCGGACAGGCCAGCTCGCAGGGCCGGGTCATCTTCCTGCTCCAACGCCTCCCAGGTCTCCTGCACGACCCGGCGCAGGCTCAGACAACCCCAGGCCAGATAGGGGCTGATGCGCGCCCCGCAGTGTTCGGCTTTCTGCGGCGCACTGATGCCGCCGCGATAACCCCGCGCCCGCCGCTCCAGAAAACTTTGCCAGACCGGTTCCGCCGTATCGGTGCCGCCATGCTGACGCCCCGGGCAATCGGACTGGTCTGCACCACGGGCGGTGTGCAGGTGCGGCCAGGGATCGGCGGGGGCCGCCGCCTGAATAGTGGACGGCAGTGTGGCCAGAGGCCCGGTCATGAAATTCTGCCAATGTGCTCCCCAGTGATCCCGGTCCAGACAGGGACGCTGGACGCCGAAGGGGGCTTCCTCATGCCAGGGCACCCTCTGCTCCCGGCACCACTGCTTCACGGCCCGGTCGCGGGCATAGGTCCAGGCGCCACCGTATTCCTCATGACTGTGCAGCACCATGTCACCAAAGCGTTGCTGCAGGCCCGCCAGCACGCTGACTGCCTCCCCTTCCACCACCCACAGCGGCAACCCCAGCCGGGCCAGTTGGCCGCGTAAATCGCGCAGGCTTTCCGCCACGAAACGCCACTGTCGCAGGCTGGTGTCCGGCTGCTGCCAGTAACCGGGCTCCAGGATATACAGAGGCAGCACCGGGCCCTGCCGGCAGGCGAGGGCCAGCGGGCCGTGATCGTGCGCACGCAGGTCGCGCTTGAACCAAACCACTTGCAGCGTCATGCCAGTTTCAGGTCCGCAGCTGGAAGCGGCAGCATGGCTGCCGGGTAATCCGGGAGCGGATCATCCTGTCCAAAGCTGAAATGCAGGGACAAGCATTGCCGCGCGGACAGTGCGCGCAAGGCGGGCAACCAGGAATGCAGATGCTCGCCCTCGGGATCGTAGTGCTGGCACTGGCGGGTAGGGCTGAAGCGACGGCCGCCACGGGCATCGTGCCCCACGCCGGCGATGTAGGCCCAGTTGCCCCAGTTGGAGGCCACATCATCGTCGACCAGATAATGCTGAAACCAGCGGGCACCCCGTCGCCAATCCAGCCCCATGTCGTGCACCCAGAAGCTGGCAAGGTTCTGCCGCCCCCGGTTGGAGGCATAGCCGGTGGCCATCAGTTCGCGCAGGTTGGCGTCGATAAAGGGCAGACCGGTGTTGGCCTGACACCAACGCTGCCAGTATTCACGGGCCAGTGACGTTGCCGGTTCCGGTCGCCGCGGCGCCTGGTCATTGAGCCCGGCATAGTGAAACACCCGCGCGCCATGTTCACGAAGGGACCAGTGGTAAAACTCCCGCCATAGCAATTCCACCCGCAGCCATTCACTGCCCGGGTTGGCGCCATGGCTGGCTTCGTAGTCGAGAATATGCTGCCAGACTCGCCTTACAGAGAGATTGCCCCATGCCAGAAAGGCGCTGAGGCGACTGGAAAAGCGGGCACCTATCAGACGGTTTCGAGTCTGTTTGTAATGGTCCACGCTGCGGGTCTCAAACAGGTAATGCTCCAGCCATTGCAGGCCCGCCTGCTCTCCACCGTGCAGGGAAAAGTAGTCCTGGGAATTGCGCTGCCAGTGCTGGCAGCGTTTCGCCAAAAGCTCACAGGCAAGCTCGGCGAAGGGAGGCGTGGGCAATGACTGGGCGGCGGTAAGGGACGGCGGCGGACCGTCCGGCTGGGACACCGGCACGCCATCGCGACTATCCACCTTGCGCCGAAAACGGCTGAAGGTGGCCGGGAAAGATCCCTCCCAGGGCAAGGCGTCAGCGGCAAGCAGCGTCTGGGTCTCTTCCTCGATAACCCGGATACCGGCCTGTCGCAACGCGGCAATCATGGCGGCCTCTTCCGGGGCCTGGGCAGCCGCCGTTATCACCTGTAAAGGCTGCCGGGCGTGCCAGTGGCTCAGCAGCGTTACCGGCTCCGCCCGCAGGCACTGCAGGGCCAGACCGCGTTGTGCCAACTGCGCCTGCAAGTGGCTGAGACTTTCCAGTAAAAAAGCTGACTTGGCCGGGCCCAGCCGGTCCATGCCATCCACATCCGCTTGCAGCCAGTGGTCGGGCAACAGATACAGCCCCAGCACCGGCTGCGACAGACTGGCCGCCCGCTGCAGCAGCGGCTGGTCCGCCACGCGCAGGTCTTGCCGGAACCAGACCACGGTAATCATTGCGGTCTCCCCTGGCGGCGACAGCGTTCACTGCAGTACACCACCTGCTCCCAGTGCCGCGCCCATTTGCGGCGCCAGCTGAAGGGCCGCTGACACACCGGGCAGGTCTTCTGCGGCAGCGCCGCCTTGTTGCCTTTCCAGCCGCTGCTCACAGGGCCTCCGGGTCCGCCAGCAATTGTTCCGCCCGAGTCAGCATGGCGTTGACCTTGGCCGGGTCCATGCGATCCAGGTTGCGATAGATCATGCGCATGCGGTGGTTGTTCTGGAACTGGCCGCGATGCCGATGAATGAAATGCCAGTAGAGGCTGTTGAACGGACAGCTGTCATCGTCACTGGCGGTTTTGACGTTGTACTGGCAGTGCTTGCAGTAGTCCGACATGCGATTGATATAACTGCCGGACGCCGCATAGGGCTTGCTGCCCAGGTAGCCGCCATCGGCATGCATCACCATGCCCAGGGTGTTGGGCAGCTCCACCCAATCGAAGGCATCTGCATACACTTCCAGGTACCACTGGCAAATGGCTTCCGGCAGCACGCCCAGCAGCAGGGCAAAATTGCCGGTGACCATCAAACGCTGGATGTGATGGGCATAGGCGTGGTCCAGGGTATTGCGCAAGGCCTCGGACATGCAGTGCATGCGGGTGTGGCCGCTCCAGTAATAACCGGGCAGCGGACGCTGATTGTTAAGCCGGTTTTCGCCAGCGTAATCCGGCATCAGCAGCCAATAGATGCCCCGCACATATTCCCGCCAGCCCAGGATCTGGCGAATGAAGCCCTCCACCGCATTGAGCGGCGCCTGACCATCCCAGTAAGCCTGCTCGGCGGCCTGACAGACCACCAGAGGATCCAGCAAACCAATATTCAGATAGGGCGACAGCAGGCTGTGGAACAGGGTGTCTTCCCCGGTGACCATGGCATCCTGGAAATCACCGAAGTGCGGGAGCCGCTGTTCGATAAAATGTGCCAGTGCCTGCTGTGCCTGGGCGGCGGTGGTGCCCCAGCGAAAATCTGTCAGGTTGCCGATGTGATCGAGGAAGTGCTGCTCCACCAGCGCCAGCACCTGCTCGTCGATGGCATCGCGAGGGAAAGAAAGGTCCACGGGCAAGGGCACGTCACCCTTGTAGGCCTTGCGGTTGCTGGCATCAAAATTCCACTGACCGCCCACCGGCGCATCCCCTTCCATGAGCAGGCCGGTGTGGCGACGCATTTCCCGGTAGAAGAATTCCATGCGCAGCTGTTTCTTGCCGCTGGCCCAGCGCCGGAAGAAGGCCGGGGAACAGAGGAACCGACTGTCTTCCAGACAGGTGACGGGACAGGACAATTGCTCCGGCCACTGCTCATCAATCTGCTGCTGCAGACGGTATTCGCCGCAATGGGTCACCACCAGCGCTTCGGCCTGCTCACAGAGCGGGCCCAGCACCTCAGGCAGGCTGACGTGGTCATGCTCGCCATAGGCAAAGTAATCCAGCTGCCAACCTGACTCGCGCAGGTCTGCGGCAAAGTGGCGCATGGCGCTGAAGATAAAGGCAATTTTCTGCTTGTGGTGGCCCACATAGGTGGCCTCGGCGGGCACCTCCGCCATCACCAGCCGGTCGCGTTTTTTGTCCAGCGCCTGCAGCGTGGGCAGGGACAGGCTGAGCTGGTCACCCAGAATGATTCCGACTTTCACGACCTCTCCCACAACATCTCAAAGCTCAAGAATGCCGTCAGGGGAGTGGCCGCCGGGTGAAGGAACCCTGTCCGAGTGAACCTGTCCCACCCGGTAAGGAACAGACAGGGAGACAACCCATGGCACGAATCGTATTAATGGCTGCCAGCCTGCTGGTCGGCACCGTGCATGCCGAGGGTTATGACTATATCCGTGGTGATGATGTCTATGAGGAGGACTATAACTACGGGGTGGATTATGACGGCCTGAGCAGTGTGCCGCAGACCCGGCTTCGCGGCAGCAGCAGCGGCGATGATGCCGGCGGGCGACTCAAGCAAGAGGCCCGGGACCTGCAGAAAGAGACCACGCAACCCTCCATGACCCGGGAACTGGAAAAGTGGCAGGCGGATGACAGCCTGACGCCGCCCACCCTGGGCAAGGAGTGACCCCTCATTGTTGTCGCCTGGCGAACCAGGCGCCAACACGTCATGCCGGGTTCAAGCGTCCCGATTCACCAGCCGCAGTTGCCGCCCCTGGAGTACCGAGGGTGCCGCCAGTTGCTCGAACAGCATGGTCAACGGTTGGGGCCGACCAATGGCATAGCCTTGCACAAAGTCCACACCAGCCTGCTCCAGTATCGGGATCATGGCGATATCTTCCACGTACTCCGCCACGGTTTTCACACCCAGCCGGTGGGCCACTCCGCTGATGGATTCGACAATGGTGCGGTCCACGCTGGAATAGAGCAGGTTGCGCACGAAGCTGCCATCGATCTTGATGAAGTCCACCTGGAAATGCTTGAGATAATTGAACGAGCTGAAGCCACTGCCAAAGTCATCCAGCGCCACCTTGCTGCCCTTCTGGCGAATCCGCGCCAGCAATTCGCTGGCACTGGACAGCTGATTGACCACGGTGGTTTCGGTGATCTCGAAGGTAAGCCGCTCGGGCGCCACCGTGGTGCGATCAAGCAGTTCCTCCAGAAACGGAATAAAGGTGGGATCATCTAGGGAAGTGGCTGACAGATTGATCGCCAGATGCAGGCTGGGCAGGGCGGCCAATTCTTCGCTGAGCGTAACCAGCACCTGGGTGAGCACCCAGCGATCGATGTGCGGCATCATCTGGTAGCGTTCCGCCGCGGGGATAAAGGCGCCGGGGTTGAGAATGTCACCGTTGCGGTCGCGCAGGCGCAACAGGATTTCGTAATGGGAGGCATCCGTTTCCCCGCCGATGGGACGGATTTCCTGGGCATAAAGCAGAAAGCGATTCGACTCCAGGGACTCGCGCAGACCCGCGGCCATCTGCAGCTCCAGATGCCGGCGAGAGGCTTCGCTGTCATCCGGGGTGTACACCGAAACCCGGTTACGACCCCGGTGTTTGGCGGCGTAGCAGGCCACGTCTGCCCGACTCATGGCCTCTTCCACGCTGATCAGATTGCCATCCAGCTGCACCAGACCGACGCTGGCACCGATATCGTAGAGAGAATCCTTCCAGGCAAAACGGATGTCTCCCAGGGCCGCGATCAGTCGCTCGGCAATTTGCACGGCCTTGTCTGACGGGCAGCTACGCAGCAGCAGGCCAAATTCGTCGCCGCCCAACCGGGCTACCACATCCCCGTCGCGAATCTGACGGCCAATGACCCGGGCGCATTCGCGCAACAGGGCATCGCCGGCCACATGGCCGGCGGTATCGTTGACCACCTTGAAACGATCCAGATCGATAAAGCACAACACGCTATGCTCGGCGATGCCTTCATCCAGTGTCTGCTGCAGGGTGTTTTCAAATTCGCGCCGGTTGGTCAGGCCGGTCAGCGCATCATGGGTAGCGTGATAGCGCAGCTTCTTCTGCATGGCGCGACGGGCGCTCACATCACGAAACACCATCACCGCCCCTTTCACTTCACCCTCGGCGGTCTTCACCGGGGCGGCCGAATCCTGGATTTCATAGCGGCTGCCATCGCGGCTCAGCAGAAAACAATCCTCGCGCAAAAAACACATGTCTCCGCCGCGCAAGGCCACCGCAATGGGATTGGTGGGCGCTGGCCGACCCTCTTCATCACTGAGCTGAAGCACCGTATCCACGGGCTCACCCTCGGCATCCCTTTCCCGCCAGCCCGTTAGTGATTCTGCCACCGGATTCATGAAGGTAATCCGCCCGCCTTGATCCGTGGCGATCACCCCGTCGGCAATGGAGTTAAGCGTCACCCTCAGGCTTTCTTTCTCATGGGCCAGTGAGTGCTGCATGGTCCGTTCGGCAGTCACATCCCAGTTGGTTCCCACCATCAGGGGCACTTTATCGGGACCGACCAGGGTGGTCTCGGCACGGGCGCGGATATAGCGCTCTTCGCCATCCGGGGTGAGGATGCGAAATTCCCCGTCCAGCTCGCCGGGGGCATCCATCACCTGTTGCAGTCGGGGCTGCAGCTGGGCCAGGTCATCCGGGTGAATGCGGTCGTACCAGATTTTCAGGGTACCATCGCCCTGCTGCCCGGGCTTGACCCCGTACATCTCATAGATACGCTCATCCCAGTCCAGCTGGCCGGTGACGGTGTTGTACTGCCAGATCCCCACGCCACCGGCAGACAGGGCCAGTTGCAGTTGGTGGCGGCTTTCCGCCAGGGCATGTTCGGCCTCCTTGGCGGCCTGGATATCCTCGCACTGCACGATAAGATAGCGAACGCTGCCGTCTTCACTCACGGCAGCAATGGACAGGCGCACCCAGACCAGCTCGCCGGCCTTGGTGAGATAGCGTTTTTCCAGGCGAAGGCTCTCCACCCGGCCTGCCAGTATCGCTCCCAGCTGCTGAAGATCCTCCTGCAGGTCATCCGGGTAAATCATCTGCTGGAAGGAACTCGCCAGTAGCTCTTCCTCCCGGTAGCCGCTCAGACGGCACAGGGCACGATTGACCGCCAGCCAGCGTCCATCGGGGCCCATCAGCGCCATGGCTATCGCCGAACACTCCATGGTCAGCCTGAAACGCTTTTCCCGCTCCTCCAGGGCCGATCGCCCAGACCGTTCACGGCGGAAAAAAATGACCGCCAGGGCCACTACCCCCACGGCTGCCCCAATTAGCAAAGCCTGCATGGTTCACGTCCATTGTTGATTATTGTAATTCCTGACCACCTGTTCACTTTTTGAACTGCCTGCCCCTTACTTGCCAGCGTCACCTGACAAAACCGGAACTTTCACCGACAATTGGGTGACTATCAGAGGGCCTCCTGCCCGAACATTCGCCTGCGGCTTGCCCATCGCTTCCCGCAAAAGGAGTATCGCCTACCCGGCTGTGCAGACCATGACGCTCCGATACCGTGCTCTACAATGCCTCGCCCTGCTGTTTGTGGCCTTCGCCCTGTCCCAGCTCTGGTATCTGGGTCAGGTGCTGCGCCTGCAGCACCACAATCCGGATGGCAGCGCCTATATGCAGCGGGCCAAGGCGCAGGGACAGGTGCAGCAGCACTGGCGGGACTACGATCAAATCAGCGATTACCTGAAGCGCTCGGTACTGATTTCCGAGGACGCCCAGTTCACCAATCACAGCGGTTTTGACTGGCAGGGCATCCGTTACGCCCTGCGCCGCAACCTGGAAGCCGGCAAGCCGGTGGCCGGTGGCTCCACCATCACCCAGCAACTGGCCAAGAACCTGTATCTTTCCGGCGCACGCAGTTATACCCGCAAGGTTCAGGAAGCCATGATTGCGTTGATGCTGGAAATCGGCCTGAGCAAACGCCGCATTCTGGAGCTGTATCTGAATGTGGCCCAGTGGGGCCACCAGATTTACGGCGCAGAGGCGGCCGCCCGACACTATTTCCAGGTCAGCGCCGCCGAACTGAGCATCGTCCAGGCGGCGCAACTGGCGGCCATGCTGCCGCGCCCCAATTACTATGATTTCAAGGGCCCGACCGATTACGTACAACAACGTGCCAACTGGATTCAGGAGCAAATGGCGCTGGTGCGCATCCCCGATCCCGGGAACCTGCCGCTGTCACAGCCGTCTGAACCCGACCCCCGCCAAGGAAACACGCAATGAAGCAGTTTGTAGTACTTTGCCTGACCGGCCTGGCCCTGCTGGGCTGCAGCGACAATGACAGCCGTACTCCGCCGATCTCGTCACCGGCCACCAGCGACACCAGCAACCCGCTGGTAGGGGCCTGGCAAAACGGCGAACAGACACTGGTACTGGAAGAAAACGGCGATTTCTACCTACCCGCCGACAACCAGCGCCAGGGCCTGAGCTGGGAAAACACCGATGGCACCTTCACCTTCCGCTACCTGGATAACAGCCGGCTGGCGGTAGAAACCCAGAGTGCCCGTGGCGAACATCAGCAGGACACACTCAGCCTCAGCCCCGCCACCCCCTCTAC
>UEXM01002401.1_pt1 | contig 13346 bp, 10 predicted proteins | sample 1796661 | NCBI WGS metagenome assembly UEXM01 (sample SAMEA4772469, study PRJEB27181) | metagenome | reverse complement strand
TTTTTTTTCTGGGTGCTCTTGCTACCATATTATATGCTCCTATTATTATTACTTATCATCTCAAAAATTCGGTGATATCTAAATTGTACAACATGGGATTGATCTTGTGTACTCCTATCAAGAACAAGCAGAAACTGGCCACACTACTACCACGTCCTACTCCCCAGACCATGTTGTTCGCTCTGAGTGTGTCCACAAAGTAAATTAAAAACTGAAGCACACGTATGAATTGTTTCTTCTCGAACAGATCATACTCAGTCTGCACTCGCAATTTTTCTTCATCGTTCTGACATTTGTCAAGCAACCATTGTAAAACATTTATTTGGTAATAACTATCAGGCATGTGCCATTTGTCACAGTTCTGTTTGTCGAACTCTGCGGGTATTGGTCTCTCGGGTGCTGTTTTTATCACAGGCAGGTCTATACCTAGTTCCTTAAGATTGTGGGAATACTTGTCTATGCTGTCGAAGTATAGTTTTGATATGTCGAAATCTGGGTCTGTGTAAAGTAACTCAATGACATCCTCTTCAGAGAATATCACATCGCCGTGATCATTTATTTTTGTCTTTGCCGCCATCTAAAACCTTTGGTTGGAACTCAAATATTTTAGCATGATACTCGTGCTTCTTGTCAACAGGAATCTCTTGATTGTTCCAACTGAAGTGTCCTGTGTAGATGCCTTTGTCAAGTTCTTGATCATATGTTGCCGTGTCTGCCCTCAACCACCATGGATCAAATTTGCTGAACTTCGCTGAGAACCAATCGGGTCTGTCTAATAGTATAAGCTCTTTGCTGTCTTTGTCAACCGTGTAGGTAATACCATCTCCCTGCCATGAACTCAGATCTATGTGATTTATTACGATCTTGCTGTCCAGTATGCTGTTGGCCTTACAGAAACACACCGCGGCCATGATCTGGTCATAGGGTGGCTTTGGTAATTCAATGAATCTGTTTGTTGTACTTTTCTTTAATGTATGGTAAAGGGGTTCATCCCTCCATGTCGTTATTGTGTTAGCGAAAACCTGTTCGAATAGATTTTTTAAACGTTCAAAATATTCTGTCTGTTCTTTTAAACTAGCAGTGTGAGGAGTCAGTGATACGTTCAGGTTGTACTCATTGGCAAACAGTTCACCGTCGACTATGATTATGCTTTTGAATTTTGTCTTCCAAGAAAATGTGTTTGACATCAAAACTATTTACTAGTCTATGTTGACCAGGTCACCTAGGTCTGGTTCGTTCCTCAATTTCTTATTGTTCTTGTGCCATTCTTCTATACGTCTCTGTCTGATGGCATCTTGGTAAGTCTTTAATGCGTGTTGCAGATTGAAAAGCAGTTCAGGATTACGTCCACGTCTCGCTATAGCAACCTTCCTGTTCAAATCTTTTATACGTTTCGAGATGTCTTCCTCTGACATGTTGCCTATCTCTTCTTGTAATGGATGGAAGTACATTAGACTCCTTACTTATTATACGTACTGTTTGCCCAGTTGGTGCATTAGCACAGTTGTGCCACCATCTGGTGACATAAATTCAAATAGAGCCCTACCTAGACCTATTGTAATCTGGTCTGACGTCCCATCACTACCTGTCACATTGTCTGCTTTTATAACAGCACTTGGAAAAGTAAGTATACCTGTTGAGCTCGGAGACACTGTGATATCTAAGATGATTCTACCCAACGCTCCTGTTGGGAAATTAGTGAATGCAAACGTGGTATCGGCTGTAATAGTCAATGTTTGGTAATGACCATTTCCGTGGTTGAGTGTAACAGATCCACTAGACACTGATCCGTGTGCGTAGATGGTTTCTGAATTATTCTTAAATTTTGCCCTTGTTACTTCGTTGTTAGTAAAGTCACTTGATGCATTGAGACTTGCTTTGTTGGTTTGTAAGTCAGTGATCTCAGTAGCGGTTGTAGTGAAATTAGTTTTGATCTCGTTGAAATTATCTCTGAAACCCTGAGAACTATTATCTTGCCCTGCTTTAGGGTATGTTCCGTCTATGTTTCCTGGTACTATGTTACTCGCCATTATTGTATTCCTTTGTCTCTAAATTTAAGGTATTTATCGTTCAATCTTTCCACCTTTATTATTGTCCCTGCCTGCGGGACCTCTTTGGTAAAAGTGATTGTTGTCTTCATGGTTGTTGTGTTGTGAGACAGTGTTATACCCAACTCATGATCTGCCGATCTAAGAGTTCCGTCTGCAGTGAGATATGTTGGTGTGATGTTGTTGTCGGCTGTCACACCTTTGCCCACGAACACTCTGCTTGTTCCTTCTTTGACCAATACATCTTCCTCGTGCACCAGTTCATCAACAACGAAACTGGTCGTTGTACCATCCGCTGTGAATGTTTCTGTGGCAACTTTGCTTTTGTTGACCACATATCTGTCTATGGTGAATGCAATATTCTTAAAGTTTAGTGCTTTGTCCTCAATTCTTTTCTTGACTAATGCTGATGTTCCTGGTTTACAGTAACAGATAGGCACTGCTGTCACATACCCAAGTGGTGCTAAGTCCCCTGATTGTGTAGTCTTCATCCAAAGTGGTAGGTAGTCCCATTCCTTGTGTCCAAGATTTTTCATCCTTGACCTCATGTTGGCTACTGCATTTGGATACACTGTTTCTATGAATCCCAGGTCAGCACTCAACTGGTTTGCATATCTTACTTTAGATCCTGATGTGCTAAAAGAAAGTCCTCCGTCAGTGGTTACTTCGTAGTCGACATAGTCTGCTGTGGCGTTCATGCTTGATGCTCTTGGTCCCAGTAAAGGCTTTGCAACAACATCTCTTAACTTAATTGAACTGGCCACTGCATCACCGTCTTTGTTATTCATGTTGTCTTTTATTTCTATGTACACCACTTCATATTTTGTTGTTGTAGCCTCTTTGGCAACCGCTGTTTTAATGTCTCCAAAGTAAAGAGTCTTGGGAGCGTGGTTCTGTTCCATCTGTTGTTGAAATGTTGTCAATGTCTGTGCTTCTAAACCTGACATCATTAACATATCAGGCTTCAACTTCATACCAAAGTTACTATCTTCGCCTCTATAAATGTATTCAGAAGAATTTATATTTGTATCTTGTGCTATGTTGTAGAATATGTTTTGATCTATGAACGAGGTTGCATGTCCTGACATGTTCCCATATTCGATCTGGGTATATGGAATGTCTATGTTCAATGTGAATTCTTTTGATGTCGCAGTCTCTTGGTATTGATCACTCACTGTGACCGTAAACGTGAATGCCCTCGTGGAATCTGTGAATTCACTTGGATCTATTGTGCCTATCAAGTTTCCTTGTAAAGATAAAGTAATGCCTGTTGGTAAAGTTCCCGACGTCACCGAGTATTGCAACACACGATCTGTCTGTTCCGCCACCGCTTCTATATTAAGTAGACTCGGAATGTCCGCAGTCAAAGTTCCCACTGTGGTTGGTGTTGTGAATGCTATACCTATGTCTATCTCTCCTATCACCTTCATAGTGAACGCCTGATCGGTGAATACATCCAGTCCAGTTGTGATAACTCTGTTGGCCCTTACTGTAAAGTTGTAGTCTACCTCAACCGCTGACTGTCTTGCTAACTGTCCGTAAAGTTCTCCACTGTTGACGTCAATCGAAATGCCAGACGGTAATGCACCCGACTGTATAGTATATTCTAGATCTGCCTGCAAAGGATCAAAGTCTTCCACGTCTATTTTCACAACCAATGCGTTGTCGTGTCTGAAAGTTCCTAAATCTGATCCTGTCCTGAACACAGGTCTCCTGTTGGCACTCATGTCCATGGTGATGGCAGAACCATTCATTTCTGTTTTGTCTATGGTTATTGCTGTGTTTGAAACTCTCCAGAAATCTGCAGTGTACACGAATATACTGTTGTTCTGATCTAAGAAACTTGTGCCATCAGACACTCTGACTATGAAATCAAAATCCTTGCTTATACTTGTTGTTGTGACTGTCTTGTCATAGACGACATCGTCATAATCTTCTTCTGAGGCATCATATCCTCCACGCGGACCAAACCGCTGATCCTCTGTGAGTCCTACTATGCCAGAAATTAATCCTGATTTGCTCATGGTCACTCCTGGTGGTAGTTCACCTTGCACGATTTCGTACACTAAAGTTTGACCTGCCCTGGTATCTGAATCGGTTGCCTGCATCTGCAGTGAAACACTGGATCCGTCTATGACCCAGTACAATCCAACACTGGTCGAATCGTCTAATTGTAATTGTCCCGATGCTGTTGTGAACGTGGGTGTGTCTGCACCCTGCACGTCTAATGAGAATGTTCTATCTGTGATAGCGGTCCCGGCCGTGGCTCGCACGACGAAGGTGTAAAGAGTTCTTTTGGCAACCTCAGCCGGAGTACCTGTCAGCAAGCCATCTGTGGTGACCTGCATTCCTGCGGGTAGGCTTCCTGCTATCATGGAGTAAGTGATGGCCGTTGAATCGCTGGTGTTAGCCTCTAATTGAAGGCTATATGCGACTTGCTCGTCTATAGTTGCAATTTTACCTGCTGTGGTAGACCACACTGGTGTTGCCATTAATCTTACTCCTTACAAAGGGTATTTATTGGCAATTACCGACTATTATTCTGTGTACGAATCCAGTGTTCAAGGTGCTGTTGGAGTCCCTCACGTGCGATCTTGTCCTGTTCACGTCGTATGGCCTCTTCCAAGCGTCTGATCTCAGAATGTGCTGACTTATGTCTATTACGGTCGTTAAAACGTTTCTTCATTTGTGTCTATTATAGACAATGTGAAAGTGTGTATTATTCGCTTTCGATGTACTTGTTACCTGTGAAGGTTTCTAGATCACGAATCATTGCTTCCATGTTTATTCTGACAGTTTTTCCTGTTCTGCTATTCCGTGAAAAATATTCCCATTCGCCGTTGCCGTTGTGCGGTGAAATTTTTGTTTCATTGTCTGCGGCATCAAGAACAAATACTTCACCTGTTCCTGAATCGTTTTTAGTATAGATGAAACCATGATCTGTAACTGCCGTTGGTTTGGATACTTCGGCCATTTTTATTGCGGCGTTGAAATCAAACACTCCTGTACCTTGCGTGTTGAAAACCAGGTCTGCGTTCGATGTATCACTTTCGATCGTGTCTGCCCTTGCAGTGGTTGCCTCCATCAATGTGAAGTTTGCCTCGCCGGCTGTTAAGTTTGTGTTGGTACCACCCACTGTTACGTTTTGTCCATCTGCTGGTGTTAATGTTATGCCGCCTGACGTAGCAGATAAAACGTTTCCGTCTAATCTCAAGTTGTCGACATTAAGTTGTCCAGTTGTTGTCTGTGTTCCTGTTGCTGTGATTGGTCCTGTCAATACAATAGCACCTGTTCCAGCAGGATCAATAGTGATATCACCATTTGAATTTGAAACGATTGTGTCTGCATTTATTGAACCTTCAACTGTCAAAACACCGGCAACGTTTGCTGTACCACTTACTGTTGTGTTACCTACTGTTGTAATATCCGCAGTTGTAAGTGTTCCTACCACTGTTGCATTTGCTAGTACTTTGACCACTCCTGAACCACTACCATCTAATTCTAAATCTGCGTCTGAGGCGTTGGCTTTGATAGTGTTGTCATCTATCGTGACACCATCGATCGCAACTGCCCCGGTCATTGTCGCCGCGTTAATTGTAGGGTTTGTTAAAACTTTGTTTGTCAATGTTTGTGATCCAGTCAGTGTTGCGACTGTGGAATCTATTGCAACAGTAACCGTGTTGGCCGTACCTGCTGTTGTGATTCCAGTGCCGCCTGAGAACTGTAAACTTTCTGAATCTAAGTCTATTGAAAGTGTTGTTGAGTCATCACATGCAAAATCTAAATCTTGTGCTGTTACTGTGCTGTCTACGTATGCCTTGATCGACTGTTGTGTAGCCAACTGTGTTGCGGAATCAGTAGACATGTTGTCTTCATCTAAGATACCTGTTACTGTTGCCCCAGTCGCCAATGCTAATGATGTTCCCACTGTAAGTGTTCCATCTAAAGTAGTCGCACCTTTAATATTTGCTGTGCCATCCACGACTAGACCTTCGTTAATGTTTATTAATGTTGAGTCTTGAGAACTAATGGACGTACCATTGAACTCCAGTGAACCAAGGAATATACTTCCAGTGCCATTTGGTGTGAATGTCATGTCACCGTTTGTAATACCAGTTGTAATTACGAAATTGTTAAGATTTAAATTTGCATCTAGTGTGTTGATGTCGTTGTCCGTACCGTATAGTTCTACGAAGTTGTCGTTAATCTTATCAAATGCTGTTCTTAACGGATCACCTGTGCCGTCATTTGCACTTGATCCAATGTTGATTGCTTGTCTTGCCATAGTGTATAATTCCTTTTGTTACGGGTATTTAGTGAAAATTCTATAAACCTAATGTAATTATTATATGTCTATTGCTATACGTTGGAATTTGTACACAATGCTATTGTCGGTAATGTTTGTGACCTTAAGTTGTACATCGTCACCACTTATTCCAACTGTGTAGGACCCCAGACCTGTTGTGTAGTCACTGACTGACCCAAACGTTGATACGTATGCTGTTGTGCCGTCGTGTATCACGTTGGCTTCAACCAATTCAAATCTGCTGTTTGTGGCGTCTGTGGCGGATATAAAGTATTTTGCACTTCTGTAGACTGTTTTATCGAACGTGTTAAGCACACTGGTTGCCGAGCTGGAGATAGTTGTGGTAGCGTCTGCCAAATCTGAATGGGCCAATGACACACCCGCCGTTGCAAATGAAAGCACTCCGAGACCGTTTGTTGTGATAAACTGTCCATTGGAACCGTCTGATGTTGGAAAAGTGAAACCACTTATTCTCACTCCACCCGTACCGCTACCGCTCAACTCTAGATTGGCGTTTGATGAATTGGTCGAGACTGTGTTGTCTGTGATCGTTATTCCGTCGATGGTAAAACTTTCCGTTGTGGATAACGTAGTGAACGTTCCCGCCGCCGGTGTTGATCCACCTATCACTGTACCATCAATGGTACCACCAATTATCTCTGGACCAGTCATGATAACTTTTCCAGTTCCTTGGGCTGATATCTCTAGATTGGCGTTGGAGGTGTTTGTTGTAATCGTGTTGTCTTTTATTTTCACAGCGTCAACATTCAGTTCACCTGTTATTGTTTCTGTGCCAGTCACGTTAACATCTCCAACTGTAGTGACGCCCGCCGTTATAAGTGCTGGGATCACTTCCACTGTGCCTGTACCAGTGCCACCAGATAATTGCAAGTTAGAGTTTGATACAGTTGTTTTGATTGTGTTGTCGGTGATGTTGATGTTTGAATCAACAGTTAAGTTTGACATCAAAACAATACCTGTTCCACCTGGAGTTAAATTTATATCTGCGTTCGAACTAGAGCTGATGGTGTTATCATTCAGTGTAAGGTTATCAATCGTGATTCCTCCTCCGCCAAATGTTGTCGCACCCGTCACAGTCAGTGCTCCTAGTGTGGTCAATCCACTAACGTTCAAGGTACCGGTTGTAGTTAAATTCTCATCTCCAAAGGATATCTCACCCGACGAATCAGTAATTGATGCACCTGCCAACGTAAGAGTGCCAGATGTAACAGAGCCCGAAGTAGTCAAGTTCTCATTTCCAAAACTAATTGCACCTGATGAATCTGTTATTGATCCATTGGCCAGTGTGAGGTTACCAATAGTTGATCCTGTGCCACTGTTGATTGTGCCCGTTGATGTTAGGTTCTCATTGCCAAAACTTATGGCACCCGATGAATCTACAATGGAGCCACTTGAAAGTGTGACATTGCCGACCACCAGTTGACCTGTCGTGGTTAAATTCTCGTTTCCGAAACTAATTGCGCCACTCGAGTCAGTGATAGATCCATTTGACAGTGTTAGATTACCAATCGTGGATCCTGTTCCTCCTGATATGGTACCTGTAGTGCTTAGATTCTCATCGTTGAAAGTTATGGCACCAGATGAATCTGTTATTGATCCATTGGCCAGTGTTAGATTGCCCAGGGTTGAACCTGTTGCCGCCGTCATTGTGCCCGTGGTTGTTAAGTTCTCGTTGCCGAAACTTATTGCACCACTAGAGTCTGTGATAGATCCGTTTGCAAGTGTTAGGTTACCGATCGTGGTTCCTGAACCTGCTGATATGGCCCCTGAAAATGTTGTTGCACCAGACACTGACAGTGTGCCGTCCACTATAAGTCCTTCGTTTATGTTGATAGTAGCCGAGTCTGCGGAACTCAACGTCGTTCCTGCTATCCCTATGGCACCAAACACCACCGAACCTGTCCCGCTAGGTAGCAGGTTGATGTCCTCGTTTGATCTTGTGCCCTCAATGTTGTTATCGTTAATCCTAATTGCAGGAAATGAAACTGCCCCTGTGCCCGCTGGTTTAAAAACAATGTCATCATTCGACCTTACAGCAGTGATTTCGTTACCGGAGAACGTAAGTGTATCCGTGCTTACACCAGGAGCACTATACAAGTCAGTGAAATTATCATTCACCTTTTCCATCGCGACTCGTAGATTATCTCCTGTTCCGTCGTTTGCGTTTGTTCCGATGTTAAGTGTCTGTTGTGCCATGTTTATGCGTTTATAACCCTTCTTACTACTTTGATCACGTGATCGTTAGTGTTATTTATTGTGCCTCTCAGTCGTAAATTGCCACTGTCAACATCTGCTGTGATGGTGATCAACCCAGTTGAAGAGCCCACGGCTCCAAATGTGCTGACGTAGCCTGTGGAACCATCGTGTGTGACATTGGCCTCAAATAGTTCATAGTTTCCACCCGCCTCATCCACTACTTGCACATTATATTTGGCAGATCTGAATGTCGATGCACTAACGGAATCAATCGTTTCCGTGGCAGTTGACGTGCCTGGACCTCTGGTCAAGTTAACTCTGTATGCGTTCACTGTGGTAGAACCACCCGAGGTAGATGTTGCCGAAAGTGTTGTGGTCGAACCCGCATGTCCAACAGTCAATAGAATCTGATCTGTGCCTTTCGTTGACGTAAGTCCGTACTGTGTCACGAATGCGTTTGTGCCATCACTGACCACCGCCGCCTCACAGATCGCTGAGTGACCTTCTGAAGCATTGTGAGAGACTATCACATAGTGTGCCGCCTGGTATGAACCTGTGTCGAACGTGTCCAAAGTTGTTGTTGAACTAGAAACAGTCACGTTCCCGATCACATTGATGTTTGTTGAACTTCTATCTGCTTCGTTGTCCGCTAATCTGACTCTGTATGCGTGTACTCGCAAGTTTGGTTCTAGTCCCGCCGCTTTGAGTTCAACGTTACTACCGTTTATTGCGGCGGTCAAAGTTATGAGATCATTGTTACCTGTGTTGACTATGTTGTATGTTGATATGAAAGCAGTTGTTCCGTTGTGTACCACATTACATTCAATGTTACTGCATTCTGTTTTGGATGCGTTGTTCACAGAGATGTAATACTTGGCTCCCCTGAATGATCCGTGTGCCCATGAGTCAATTACTTCACTTGCACTGTCCACGTCTGTGTTGATTACGACGGCCACTTCGTCCTCACCGGAATATCCTGTGGAGTCATCATCACCCAGTCCTATCCTGTAGAATGCAACTGAGTTCTCTGGAGAACTTCCTGTACCTAACAATCTCACAGACCCACTCGAAATGTCAGCAGTTGACGTGACATGATTGTTTGTTCCTGTCTTTGCCTGAACACTGCTTGTGATGAAAGCATCTGAGTTGTTATGCACCACGGAGTGTTTGATAACTTCGAACTCATCGCTGGCATCATCTCTGTTGACTGCCAGGAACCATGCACTGTCAAATTGTGAGGTCGCAAAACTGTTCTGCACTGCGGTGCCAGATTCTATCCTGTTGTGCGTTCCGACAGCAGTGACATGATCTATTTCCGTAACATTTGTGAATGTGATTGTTTTAGTAGCGTCTTGAATGGTAGACGCACCGAACAAGATAGGAGAAGTCACCCATGACAACTGACCGCTTCCGTCTGTCTGTAATAGTTGTCCTGTGTTTCCATCTGAGTTAGGCAGATTTAGAACGCCGTTAATGTTCACATATCCCGATCCATTGGCGGCAAATCCGAGATCGTCATTTGATCTGTGTGCAGTGACGGTGTTATCCTTGAGTTTTACCCCGGCCGCATCGAACTCATCAGTATTTGTAAATGATGGAAATGAAGTGAAAGTTCCTGCCGCTGGTGTTGTTCCACCTATCACGATATTGTCTATCGTGATGTTAGTTATTTCAACTTTGTCAACAACAGCCTTTCCACTTCCATTGCCTGATAGCTCAAAGTTATCACTGGACCGGTCTGTAGTTATCGTGTTGTCTTTAATTTGTATTCCTCTTAGGTCAAGTAGTCCTGTAATTGTTTTGGCGCCTGTGATGTCAACGTTGCCTGTTGTCGTCACGGCGGCTGTTGTAAGTCCGGATATGATCTCTACATTTCCTGAACCATTCCCAGTCAACACAAGATTATCATTGGACCTTGTGACCTTAATCACATTGTCGGTCAGGTTGATGCTCGAATCTATTGTTAAGTTAGAAACATTTACAACACCCGTTCCCCCGGGAGTCAGTACTAGATCCGCGTTTGAACTGGTTGCAATAATGTTGTCATTGAAAGTGAGATTGTCTATCGTTGTGGAGCCCGCGAAAGATGTTGCCCCTGACACTGTTGTCAAACTGCCTAGAGTTGACAAACCACTGACATCCAATGTCCCGGTTGTGGTCAGGTTGTCATTGCCAAAACTGATGGCACCTGTTGTGTCAGTGATGGTGCCACTGCCTGCAGTCATTGTGCTACCGATGGCCATGCTCGAGGCCGACGTTGTAAGGTCCTCATTTCCAAAATCTATGGCACCAGATGCACTGGTGATTGATCCGTTGGCCAGCGTTAGATTACCTATAGTGGAACCTGTTGCCCTGGCGATTGTACCTGTCGTGGTTACGTTCTCATCGCCGAAACTGATGGCACCTGATGAATCCGTTATGGATCCGTTCGCTACAGTAAGTGTGCTGTTGATGGCAATGGACGTTGCAGTCGTTGTCAGGTTCTCATTGCCAAAACTTATGGCACCACTTGAATCCGTTATGGAACCATTTGCTAAAGTCAGGTTACCAAAAGTGGAACCAGAGCCGGCTGTTATTGTTCCTGTTGTGGAAAGGTTTTCATTTCCAAATGCTATTGCACCACTTGAATCTGTTATAGAACCATTTGCGAATGTAATATTGCCAAGGGCTGATCCAGTCCCGGCTGACAGTGTTCCTGTTGTTGTCAGATTCTCATTGCCAAAACTAATGGCACCTGTTGAATCAGTTATGGATCCATTTGCGTATGTTTGTGTTGCGAAAACTGATCCTGTTGGGAATGTTTGTGCACCACTGAATGCGAATGTACCACCAAAGGAAGCGGAGCCGTCCACTATTAAGTTTTCATTTATGTTTATACTTGTTGAATCTGGTGCACTTATAGATGTTCCACTGAAACCAATTCCGCCTATGATCACCTTGCCCGCGCCATTGGCCTTCAATATTATGTCCTGATTGGCACCGGTAGTTTTAATATTGTTGTCTTCGAAAGTAACGGAAGGGAACACCACGTTTCCTGTGCCCGAAGGTGAGAGCACTATGTCCGCATTTGAAGATTCCGATGTGATATCATTTCCTCTGAATTTTATATCACCAACAAAATTAGAAAGTGCATAAACTTCTGTGAAGTTAGCGTTTATCTTACGGCCGGCGTTCCTGATAGTATCACCCGTGCCGTCGTCTGCCAATGCCCCTATATCTATGAGTTCCTGGGCCATTTACTATCCTGTACTGATTCTTACGTCGTTGCCTGACCTAAACAATCGTCCTGCAACACTAGGGTCACTTGTTGGAAGGTTTGTGAAATCAATTTGTGCCGCTGACACTTTTAAATTTCCGTCAACATCAAGTGCCTCGTTGATTGATATTTTAGATGAATCTGCTGAACTTAATGTTGTCCCGTTTACAGTGATAGATCCTATCACAATATTACCTGTACCATTTGCTGACAATGTTAGGTCACTGTTTGTTGTGATTGGAGTGATCGCAGTGTTGTTAATTTGTAATTGATCTATTTCTACGATACCTGTCCCGTTGGCCTGCAGTTTCAAATCACCATTTGTTATTGTTGTGGTAATTGTGCCGGTATCTGCATCACCTACTAACTGGTAGACTTCCTCAAAATTTGTGTTTACCTTGGTCATAGCGGTACGTAAGGTATCGCCTGTTGCTGGATTTCCCAGTGTTCCCGTGTCTATGTTTAATCTTGCCATAATGTGTTATTCGTATTTATTAAATACTAATATGTTCATAGAAACCCTTAAAACCATGAAGTTGTACAAGAGGGAGAGCAAACTGGGTACCATGCACAACTACCACAGGAAGAACCTGATCTATGTGTTCAAATGCGATGCCTGTTCAGAGACATTCATGAGGCCCAAGAGCAAGGTGGATCCAGATCGTGCATCAAACGACTATAAACACGTGTGCAGTAAATGTGATTCCAAGAAGTTCGCACAATCTGTGGGTGTCAAGATGCGTAAGGTGTATCAGTTGGACGCCAGCAGTACCAAGACCTTATAGTGTTTTCCATCGAATGTCATCACGCCCACCAGTGATCCATCGCTGTAGGTCTGCGTAGATGCCACACTTGATGTTTGGCTGATCGAAGTACCAACGCAGGAATGGATTGCCATCGAGGTATTCCTTCCTGTTTATAAAATGAAAGTTGGTATTTGGAAATTTTTTAAATGTCTGCCTAAGTTGATACATCCATTCGTATTTGAGATATGCCTTCATGCTTTCACGCCCCGGGTAATTTATAGAATCCTTGTATATGTTGTTCTGTATCCTGCTGGGTGTTTCCATCTCCCACTGTTGGGCACCCATTATGTCGAATGCCAATATCACGATGTTTTTGATACCTGACTCAGCGGCCAGCAAAACAGCACTGCAACCGGAACCCTTCGCCTTTGAGAAGTCGTTGGTTTTTATCTTGCCACCTTTCTTCACGTCGCCACCACGCCATACTCTGTATATTTTTAATCCTTCTGGTATGTCGTGTTCGCTGTCACCAGGACATATGTAGTTCCATTTGCTGATGTCTTTTGGACCGTGTATGTGTGGAGCCTCCTTGCCATTGTTGTGCCACTTGGCCAGTTCCTCGTACATGGGAGGATTCACCGCGACAATGTGATCACAAAGCATGGGATGGTCTCGGTATATGGCGTTGCATCCATATATCACGCCTTGTCCTCGTAAATTATCTATTGGGAAAATATTTCTTGATTCACCGTTGCCTATTATGAAAGCGGTAT
>UEXM01002399.1_pt1 | contig 13353 bp, 6 predicted proteins | sample 1796661 | NCBI WGS metagenome assembly UEXM01 (sample SAMEA4772469, study PRJEB27181) | metagenome | reverse complement strand
GGTGAAAGTAAAACACGCATTGAGTTTGTTCCGGGTTGGCTTACTGCTGTGTTGGTAATCGCTGTACCTACTGCTGTGTTAGCAACCGAGTGAGAAGAGGTAAATGAGTCACCTGTGACTCCATAGAAAATATGTGTACCATCGTTGTTTTCTTCTGTACGATGTGTGTAAGAAAAAGTGTGTCCGACCTTACCTTTTCCTGTAGTGCCAGTAAAAGTATCATTGATTTGGAGAAGGCCGTTTGTTTTTGGGAATCCGAGATAACCGAGGACATCGGGGTGATTACCCATTACCGACTGACCTGTAGTACTGAATGTGAGTGTACTGGTAGCACTACCATCTCCACCGGTTGCGGCATCACTTAATTCAAATGTTGTAGCGTTGGTGATTGATGATACGGTTGTACTGGCAGGGATATTTGTTCCTGTTACACCCATGCCCACTACAAGTTTTGCTGTTGAAGTCATTGTAACAGTAGCATCACTGTTTGATAAAACACAAGTAGCATCAGTAAAACCTGCGTCAAACGGAGAGTGTAAAACAACAGTCATTGTACTTGTAGTAAGTGTCACACTCGCATCAATACCAATAGAAGGCGCAGGTACACCATTCCAACGGTTTCCACGGTATGACGCTTCTGTAAGGTCGCCAGTCGTATCAATACGACCAGTAGCATCTCCATGTCCAAGCATGTGATTACCAATGGTAAACCCACCCTGCCCTACATCTCGGTCATCAAAATAAACACATATTTCATTGTCAAGAGTGGGTGGTAAAATGGTATTATCATTGCTAAAGTTATCACCCATTCTACGGTAAATGAATCTCACACCGTATGTATTACCACGGTGGTCTTCAAATTGGAATCCGTAAAGTTGTCCATTACCCACTGTTTCAATTTGAGATTCAGTAACATGGTCGGAGTAATCAGTTATTGCCGTTGGTGCTGTGCTACCAGTAGTAATAGCATCGGAGTATCGAGTATCAAAGTCGGTATTACCTCGCTCACCAAGACCCCATACACCCGCATCGGGGGCAAAACCCGGAATACCACTGGCGACCATACCGCCAAAATTAACTCGACCAAATGCTTGAGTTCCAGTTCTTAACCCTTCAACAAGAGTTTTTGATGCACTTTGAGATTCAAAAGACTCGTCGTTAATTGTATTAGCAATCATACCACTACCATTAAAGGCTGAAACCCCTCTTTTTTGAGCATTGGATAAATAATTGTTTCTTACAGCAAAGTCACCATTGCTTAAGAAATTATCATCAGCATCTTCTTGCGTAACATATTCTCGTAGCGTAGTAATTGGTGCAAACGGTCTGCCGTGTTTGTTAATCGGCATAGGTGCAGGGTGCATGTTTTCACCGCTTGTTTCATCCGGTTGACACCAAAAGTTTCGGAATCGCCCACCATGACCGATAAGGAATTGAGGTTTGTATTGAGATTGTCCTTTGCTGTTATCCAACCATGTGCAGAAATTACGACCGCTTGCACCCGGTATTGTAGAGTGAATAATAACTGAATGACCTGTATTACCATCAAGGTCTTCAACGACACGCCCTAAATGCGCTCGCATGTAACCCATGTGAGTACCACGGTCTTGAGTATCAAATGCTTCATCAGCAAACCACCACGGTGCGGGGTCGTAAACAGAACCCGTCATTACCGCTTGCATAATAGCGTCGTTTTGTAATCTATCAAAACTTGGTAGTATATTACTGGTTGCTGTTATGGCGGAATTGGGTGTAAGACTTCGATTAACCGAAATGTTTCTTGTAGTTCCTTTCTTTGCGCCACCTTGATTGATTAAACGAACAATCTCTCTTGCGGCGGCTTCAATATCTGTAACACCCTCTTTTATTCCTACTTCTCCACAGTCAATGGTAAGTCGGCGCACGAAGTCCATTTTACTCCAATGGTCGAGATATTGCAATCGGCTTTCTTCGTGATTTGTAAGGGTAAGCGTTTCATTACGAATACCTTTCAAGCAAAGGAATGCGGAGATGGCTCTTGTTCCATCGGGTGTGTCCATCATTGTACTGGCATCACGAAGTGAATAAGTGGCTACACCGTGACTCTTACGATGTAATTTTAAATCACGAGTTAAAGATGATAATATAGCAGTTGTTTTTATTGATTGTTTATGTTTCTCATTAGCCCAATATACAGAAGAAACTGCCGGTTCAAGTCGAGGTAATGTGCTATCTGCAACTGTAAATGAGTTACTTGTTCCTTCGTGCATTAAACCAGTGTGTACATAATGACCGTGATTTTTACCCATTAAGTGTGAGTTATTGTTTGCCGCCCCTGTTCCAGCAGTAGCGGGATTTTGCGTAATGTAAGTCAATACAGGGTTTTCTCCCTCCGATGTTGTACTCATCATGTCCTCGGATGTATTACCACCGATATTATGAACATAAGCACTTTCAATAAACTTTGATTGTTGAGTGCGACGGATATACGGATTTTCGCTTGGGAATCCATTTGCTACATCTATTTGAGTAGTAAAGTAATGTGGCGCACCACCATTTTGCGACATGGTAAACTTATCAAGATTAGTTACACCTGCCGCAGTTACAATGTGCCGACCAAACCCAATGTGTGGTGTAGCGGCACTGGATTGAACCTGCATGTGTAAATCATGAAATGCGATGAACTCACGGTCGTGTGCTACATCAAACATCAATACTCGTGCATGACCTTTCTTAGCAAGATAAGGGTCAAGATAAGCAACTGTTGGTGCTTGAGATGATAACAGCCCCATTGATTCGTAATTCAATTCAATCGTTTTGTTTACATGTTGAACAAAATTGTTTGCTGTTTCAAGACATGTATCTCCAATTAAAAAGTTTTCAAGTGGTATAGAATCACGAGGGCGGTTTGCTAATGCACCTCTACCGCCATTGAAACCTGTCCATACTTGACTGTCATTTAATACGCCACGAGATTTTGCAAACAACCCTTCTACTGCATGTGGGTTGTTTATTGTCATGTTCATCCATATGGTATCACCATTGCGTAGGCCACCTTGAGCATAAGGGTTTAACCAGTCAAGATTTAAGATAGCATCGGGGTCTTCTGCTAATACTGAACTGGCATTGATACGGAGTTTGTCGCCACTGGAAATAGCGTGTGCGTTACCACCAAAAGTAAGTGTGGGGGTAGTTGTACCACTACTTGTTGGATTATGACTCATTACAAATGTAGTCGCATTGGTGATACTGGTAATATACGCACCAGTGTCTATACCTGTACCAGTAATAGCCATCCCCTTACGCAATCTTGTAGTGTCGGGAACTGTGACCGTTTTATCGGAGGCGGTAATTGAACTGGTAAGTGTAAAAGTTTCAAGAGTAATTACTGTGTTTGTAGCGTGTCCACTACCAGCAATTGGTGATTCGCTAAACAAAACTTTACCGATGTAATCTATTTCAGTAGCATCACCAGCCGCTTCACGATATATGTCATCACCGGGTCTTAAGTTCATACCAACAGTATTTGCTTGCGGCATGAGAGTAGCAGTAGTAGGTGCTACTGAAAGTGTAGTTGCACCACCAATGTCACCCACAGCCACCGTGTAAGTCCATATTTCACCGCTTACACTTGGTCTAAAAGTGCTTGTTGTATCTTCATAAGTGTGTGCATTTTGCGGGTCTGTAATACCCATAACAGCGTGACCTGCACTTTTAATTCTTATTTTTTTACCTGTTAAATTACTTAAATCGTTATCACTGGCATTTATGCACAACACTTTATTCGGGTCATCAAGAGTAATACTGCCAAAATAATACATTTCAAATGGCTCATCATCAAGAACCTCTATGGCATAGATGGTATCACCAGCGGAAGCAACGGCGGTATCGCCATTCATTACAGCCTCAAGAAGTGAACCTTCGGGAAAAGCCGAAGCATCGTCTAATGTGATAAAGACTAAACTAAATAATGTCTCTACATCTATGATAGTAGCAGTAGCCGTCTTTGATTGAATACGAGGGGCGTGGGGATTGGTAAGCGGGCCTTCTTTGAACTCAACTGCGCTTACATATTGACGCAATCCGTAATCGAGGTTGCCGCCTTGAGTTTGCATATTCGCATTATCATAGTAATACGGTGAACGATTTTCCAAGTCGGATGATGGGGTAGTTTCATCCGATGCAATAGGCATCAGTGTTTCGTTTCGATACCCACCGGCTACATACACCAAAGCACCAACGGTAGCATCCGTAAAGAAGTCCTCCGAAAAACCACCAGTAAACCCACCCGATACATTTGTTGGAATACGAATGTAGCCGTCTGTAGCAGGGTCGTTTTGGTAAATACCCCATTGATTGTTTGACAAGAAAACACGACGATAGCGCACTACATCTTTCATGTTTCGATGCTCATTGGCCGCTGATTCAGCAGTTGGAAATATCTTTGGGTGTGAAACATATATGTCAGTAAAATTAGAACTTACTTTAATTTGAGTAATAGTAGCCGATGAAATGTGTTCATCACTGTTGGCGTTGAAACCGTATGCAGAATGAGCATTGCGGTCGCTTACAGCAACATCGTTTGCCCGCCGACCGACAGGAGTGGGATTCCATGAATGGGCTGTGTATGTAGCATCAAGATGAACTTTCATACTGTTGTCGGGGCCGGGAAAAATACCACTTGGTGCGTGGTCGAAAAATTGTTTTGGGAAAAATGGTATCTCTACCATTGCACGAGTGCTGGCATATTGCGTACCGAGTTGGTAATCGTGGTTTACCGTGTCCATACTTTGAAACAATCGGTCATTAACTGTGCTACCGTCTTCGCAAAGGTTATCGTCACCAAAATGAGGGTCGTTGTATATGGTTGCTACAAGACCATATTCATTCGGTGTGGAATTGGAAAGTAAACCAGTAGCGTTTAACCACTCATGAAATGTTGCATAGGCTACACCATCAGCGTCTATAAATGACCTTTGAGTAATAATATCTAATGCGCTTGTATCTACAGTAAAATTAAAACCAGCACCAGTTTTTGAACTGTAAGCGGCACTTGCGCCATCTTCAAGGTAAATACGACCGACTTTAGGAAAACAATATGTTCCCCATGATGCCATGTCTGTTGACAAGTTATTGAGGGGTTGAACAGACATGTATTGCCTATCAGTGTCGGTATTGACATTTACAGACTGTATAGCGCAACTACGGCGGGTTGAACCGGGTAATCGCATCAGTGGGCTTGGGTCATTGGTAGGTTTGGTGTTAATCGCACCTTGCCCCGGCCCGCCAAGTGTGACAGTGACAACAGGGGCGTTTGGCTCAATCTCTTTGACGATGTGCGAATCCGGTGAGCCGCTACCGGTGATGTTGACATTTTGATTAGCGAGTCCTTCTGCAATACCCGTTGCCAATACTGTGACAATTTTCTCATTACTTTCGGGGTCTTCGTCTTCTCTTACCGAGCGAATACGAGTGCGACTCATTAAAAATAACAATGAAGCAATACTTGGTGACTTACCTTCTGTAAGATTTGTACGCAACTTAGCCAGTTGATTTGTTCGTGTTCTATCGGATGGTTGCACATAAATAGCGATAGAATACTCATGAGAATCTTCTACTACATTGTCAATAATATCAAACATTTCAAATGTATTACTTGACCCACTGGTTGAACCTAAATCGAATATACCTGTACCGCTATTGGTAACAGCCGCCGCTTTGATAGATTGTAAACCGGACTTTGTTTTTTGCCTTACTGTATCTACACTTAATGGTTCAATACACAGTTTATGATACGCTGAATCATGCACACCGTTATTATGTGATGCTGTGAGGTGTTGAGGTGTTGTATTACCTTCTGCTGTTGCATCATTCGGCGGAGTATAGTTTACAGGACAACGACTAAAATCTACTTCACTGTCAAGTTCATATCCTCCGGTATTGTCGCCAACCAACGAATGTGATGTTTCTATGTGTAGAGTAGTAGATGTTTGAGCGTGACCTGCGTAAATGATACCACCGGGTGCGAACAGTGTAGTGTCTTTAGTCGCATCAGCCAAGTCTGCTTCGATAACATCAAGCACTGTAGTTGAACCAGTCAAGACAAAATTACCACTCGGTACAGTCTTTTCTATCATTAAACAAGGCGTAGTTTTGTTCATACTTGCCCCTGTCAAATCAATCGCATTGTAATGTATCTCAACATATGGTGCGAGGTTATGTGTGCTTTGAAGAGTAGGAACTTTGAGTAGAGCAATACGGCTTACACTCTCCGGTCGTAAATGATACAAGCGGGTATCGTCATTGATGTCACCCATTTCGGGAACTGGTCCTTTTAGCATAAACGGGCGGTAGTCAAAGTTTGTTCCACCAATAGCAATCGCTTGTTCTTTACTTTCGGGTAATCCGTTTGAGACTACAAAAGTAGCAGTGGTAGAATTGATAAAATTAGCCGCTGTAACTTGTGTACTTTCTTCGTAAAAATCGGATAAAGAGTTCATACCAAAGAGACTTGAGATACCTTTGGTGTTACTGTCGTATGCCATTTCGACAACATCAGCCGAACCATCCATCATTTGGTCCACTGAAAGGTATGTTGGTTTAGGATAACGACGCATGTATTCGTGTCCTGTGACATGTGAATACCTGTGTCGCCCACTATGCCCGATTTGGTAAAGAGCATCGAGAGTAGCGGGCCAAGTAACAGCAAACGGATTGTTTGGTGAATTATCAGTAGTAGCCATTCGTGTCGAATAAACTAAACCGTGTTGAGCAAAATCGCTTTCATCAAGCACCATTTGTCCTGTTTTATCGAAGATTTGACTACCATAATGGGGCGGTTGATACGGTTTACCTGTTCCGTTATCAATCAATAAGTCAGCATTCACTACAACAAAATAATTGTCAACATCAGCAGTGCGAGAATGAAGAAGACCACGCTTACCACCAGTGCCGAGGATAAAATCAATGTGAATACTACTTACTGTAATTACCCCAGTAGAGCCATTTATTGACTCAATTCTTGCTCTTTCCGGCGGAGAAGCGTTTGGTTTTTCCGTATTCCGGTTAATTGAACCGGGATTGATAAGTATGTTATACGGCGTGTGAGGTATAGCAAGTGTCGCTTCTGTGCCGGGTGTAGAAACAAAATCATTGACTTTGTAATTACCCATACTGTATGGAGTGGCTGTAAATGTTGTAGTGGGGCTACTACTGTCATATGCCTTACCAGTCAAGCGAGTAATAAGGGCTTGAGCATCAGTGGCGGCAACTGTGATTGTTGTAGTAGTTCCATTAGCGGCGACTGTAAATGCGTTAAAATCATACGACTCACTTACAATATCCAATGGTTCTTCAAAGCGATACATACCAGTAGTTGTATCGCTGTTTACAGGAACAGTGGCTACAGCCATTTCGGAATCAAAATCACTGTTAAAGTGAATAGCCTCGATAGCCCCTCTAAACTCTCCGCCTTTACCACCGATGTAAACATGGGCTGTTGAGTCTGCTATCATGGTGTCTTTTGTTATTTGCTCGCTGGCTACCATTTCACCATTAACATACAAAAACACAGAACTTTTTGTTACACCAGCAACAATATGATACAATGCCCTATGTTTGAAGTTAAGATTTGTAGCATCGTTGTATAATGCGTCACTGCCTTCTAAATAACGATTGTATGTATCGTGTATGCCACCCACTTCTTGCGGTGGATAAACTACTCCATCCCATCGGGTAGAGCCATATTTAGCAGTGCTTAAATCAACATAAGTATCACCATTTGGTGATTTTAAATTAACAGTGAACTTTGCAGGTCCGGGTGTATCTACCGTTCCAAACTCAAGAGTAAATTGTCCATCTCGATGTGCAACTACTCCGCCGCAATCGGGAATAACCCATGCTTCAATAGCAAAACCGCCATCCATCATAGAATTGATATTTGTAAACTCATCACTACCTTTACCTGTTTTAGCGAGTATGTCTCGTGCCGGTCCTACACTGGTAAAGTTACCTTGAGGGATAAGGATAGAATCAGTCACGCCATCAAAAAAGAAAGCGTTGCTTGTTCTACCTATTCCTACCATAATATCACCTTAAATTAAGTAATCAACAGGAACAAATTGAATGTTAAATTGATAAATAGGCTCGCCGCCCAACTGTACAAAAGTGGCTTTTGTCACAGACCCTTTTATGAATCTTGTATCATTACTATCATTAGTATCAGTAGGATGTAAAGAAGCAATTTGGGCTTGATTAGGGTGCTTAGTAACAGTATTTTCCATATTACCTGTAGGCATAAAAAAGTTTTTAGCAACATATTTGTCACCACCATCATTTTCAATTGTAGAATTAAACGGGATTTGAATACCAATAATGTAATCACCATACTTCAAATCTTTTGCACTTTTTGTAACAAAAATACCACCAATGTGTTCTTTTCTTGCACCTTTACTTATTGCTGTTGTACCGCCATCATTTGAATTGTTTAATGTGCCATACAACGACATTACTTTATCACCAGCACTCATACTTGTAAATGCAGAAGAAGTGTTTCTACCTCCTGTGAAAAATGTTGTTTTGGGTATGTATTTCATATGTCCAGTCCAAGAAGGTGACACACCGTTACAACTGCTACCTTTACCGTCTAAATCAATAGTCACGACGGTGTTTAAACCCGTTATACTACTTTCTGCAACAGCGGCAGTGAACTTGCTACTTAAAGCGTTACTGTTTGCACTACTGTTAATCAAAGCAACTAAATTAGCGGCAATATCCACCGCTGATAGTCTTGCGCTGTTGTCATGTATAGCAACATGATATTTACCACTACTACCCAAATCATAACCTTGAACAGTAGTTGATTTAATAAAAAAAATCTCATGCACTGTTCCCGTTAAATCTTTGAGTGATAATACTGGTGAATTAAGAGGTGTATCAAAAGAATCATTCGTCATTGAAATACCCAATGATGTTAAATCGGTTCCATTACCATCACCGACAACTGTTTGAGTGGTATTTTGACCTGTATTTATTCTACCCCACTCAATAGTTGCACGAGCCGAAGAACCTATGTCGGTTGTTTCAGCCGATAAATCATCATCAGTAATGATACCCTCTAAAAGAATCACAGCCTTTGCCATGTTTAAATCAAAAGCGAATCGTTTGCCACCAGCAAAAGGAATACTGTGTGGGTTGATACTACGGTCAACATCCATTGTAAGCGTGGTTACATTCAACGGTATCAATTCACCATCTTTACGCACCAAACGAACAGGAACATTCGTTACCATCAGTACCGCCCTCGCATGGTTGAGCCGCCAATACTGCGAGCGAGTTCTTGTTGAATCATGTTACCAATCTCCCTTGCTAATGCTCGCTTGTCTGTGCGGTCTGTAATACCTCCGGCATTGACGGTGATATTGTATGTACCGCCGCCCATGCCAGCACCACTGGGGTTGTTGCGTTGGCTTAGGGGAACGACCGCTTCCGGCCCATCCTCACCAATCATAGCGAGTGTAGGCTTGTTGATGATACCACCTTTAGCAAGTGCCGGAATACTCCAAGAAGATAAATCAAAACCAATAGTCATAGGGTCAAGACCGGGTAAATCAAGCGTTTTACTGAAATTGATTGATTCAAATAATGAATTGATTAAAGAAATAATACCATTGATACCTGCTTTCATACCGTCTATGAGGAACCCACCAATACCGAGGAATGCATCACCAATACCTTTTGAAACTCCAACCCAATATTCAAGGCTGAAAAACTCCGGTATAGTAGGTACTGCATCCCATATTTTACTTAAAATACTTGATACATTATCCTTAATACTACCAAATGTTGTAATTGCTTTTTCTTTGACACTCGTAATTTTTTCTGTGAATCCATCCCATTTAGCGATAATAGGGGTAACTACATTGTCAATAATGAAGTTTTTAATGGCAACAAATCTTTCAAAAACAGAATCTTTGAGTCCACCAAACCATTCTTTTAACTCATTCCACTTTTCTTGTACAGGGTCAACTACATTATCGCTAATGAAGTCCTTAATACCCTGCCATTTTTCTTGTATAGATGCAACTACATTATCACTAATGAAATCCTTGATACCCTGCCATTTTTCAATAACACTTTCTTTGAAACCAGTCCACCATTCTTTGATGCCGTCGAGTTTTTCTTTGAGTGGCTTGATAAACTTATCATTGACGAATGTTTTGAGGTCGCTGAACATTTTCTTTGCAATTTGGCCTATACCTTTGAACGCTGGTCCGATACCGTTTACCATCGTTGACATGGAGGCGAGGGTGGCTAAGAGTGTCATTCAGTACCCTCCCAATCTAAAAACGAGTAATCCAAACTTACCATCTCCCTGTCACCTGCCTTCGCCTGTTGTTTGCTATGTTCGGTTTTCTTTTTCTCTTCTTCGGTCGCAACCATCGCCCAAACGAGTGATTGCTTGAATATCCGAGGGGGCATTGAGTAAACTTCAAGCAAAGATATTGAGTAATGTTTAGCGATTGTATAGGCCCAAAGTTCTACTTGAGTTGTTAAATCACTTTCACTGTCAATTTTATCTTTACGAAGAAACTTCTCGACCCTCACTCGGTCGGCTTCGTAAACCCCCCTTGCAAAGCCTCCGCCATCTCATTAGGTTGCGGTAGCACTTTGGAGAGTTGCTCACCGACATAGCCCTTGAGAGACAGCATTTCTTCTGTAGTCAAGGATGGATTTGTTTTAGTGACCCAATGGGTGAATGCGAATTGCCAGTAGCCTTTCAAGTTCAATGCTACATCGCCGTTTGCTACAAGGAACATTTCTTGGGCGGCGGCTTGAATGTCAAGGAATGATATTTCACGAACCCAAACTTCGATGATAGCACTTTCGTCATCGGGGTCAACCCGAATCTTATGCTTGGTAACATCGTCATTCTTCAATAATAGGCTCTTGTTCATCACTACTTGTTGTTTGCTCATCTATTTCACTTCCAATGGGTGCGGCCACCTCTTCGGTGGGGGCATCCGGCGTTTCTTCGGGGGCTACCTCTTCGGTAGGGCCGTCAGTCACACCCTCGTCGTCTTGGTTGAGTCGCAGAACTATCTCGGCTTTTGTACCGGAAACGGGCAAGCCTCGTTCTTTACATAGTTCTCGCAATTCAGCGACAGTAAGGGAATCGTATTGTACTTCGTCAACGACGAAAGGGGATGGTGCTTCTTCTTGCACCAGTGGGTTAATTTCTTCTTCGACCACTTCAACAGGGTTGTTGAGGATGTCGGCAACAGCGGCGTGAATGGTGTGGTTTGAAGCACAGTTAATGTCAGCCTCCACTAAATCAAGACCGTTTACCTTAATCATCCACTTAGCATATCCAAGTGGTCCGAGGCGGCGGTATTTTTGTAGTGATTGCTTCATATTTTCACCTCAAAACTTAGCCATTGGTTCACGAGCCAAGACTTTAACAGCCTTTGGCATAATTTTCAATGTGGATTTTACTACACCTTTGTCTTCGGGGATTTGTAGCGGTGCTTCAATAATGTAATAATCATCAATCAAAAGCACCATTTTTTCAGTGTCAGCATCAGCAGTGCTACCAATTTTGTTCTTTTCAAACTCTATGCGGATTTGATTTGGTGCATTTGCATCCCCTTCACCGCTTACGCTAAACTCGGTTCCTGTACGCATTTTATGATAGAAAAGTGGGTCGTCAACTGCAATCTCCATAGTCATTTCATACGAGGTTTGACCCTCAACCATGATATTTGCGTTTCTTGCACCAGCAAATGGTACTTGGTCTGCATAGACAGAACTTGCTTGATTATGACCGTTGATAGTATGGAATGCTTGCATACCTGTTTGTCCGGTTAATGAGAAGTTCATGACTTGAGCAACTTGTTGTCCGGCCAATTTGATGCTACCATTGTAAAACATAAATGGTTTCTGTGTTCCTTTACCAATACCGGATGCTAAACGGCTTGTATCATCATTGGCAGTTTCATCAAACATACGGTGAGAAGAATAACGAGTGATTGGTGAACCCTCTAAGCGACCAGTATCGGTGTAGCAAAGAGCCGCATTGAAGTTGACTGAAAGGCGTAGTGCCGCATCGTTGTCGGTTGTCATGGTAAAGTCTGTAACCTTACAACCACGGAATACACGAGTCAACTCCTTTGTATCTCCAACTCCACCATCTGTAGTCGTATCACCGGAATCTACATCTCTTTGGCGTTGAGATACTTCAAGAGCAAACGAAGGCTGTGTACTGCGTGAAAAGAGAACACGAGATACAGGGTCAGTGATTGTTCCTGTAGTACTTACCGCTACCGAATTGGTATTTGTAGGGTCAGTTAAATCTCGTATTTCAACAGCAGTTTCATCTGCATGAGGGTATAATAGTGGTTCGTCTAAATATAACACATTATCAACTGATGAAACACCAATGATTCTTCGCACTTCATTAGCCTGTGCTTTATCAAATACATTATCAGTAAGTGCCGTATTTCTATCCCAAGCACCACCATCGGGTTCATGGTCGCTTACAATTGGAACGAGTGTTGAGTCTTGTATTTCTACATAATGTCCTACTGCTATAGTCGTACTACCCGGTGTTTTATCAGTCACTTTAATGTGAGATTGACCTGCAAATGTAGCACCATCAAGGTCATCTGTAGAATCACTTGCTAAACTTGATACAATTAACTCATTACCAAGACAGTATTTTAACCATCGAGCAGAATGCATAGCGACTTCAAATGAGCCACCTTCATTGGTAAGTTTGCCGGGAACTTGCACACTTACATCACGACCAAGCCCTACAACATGGTATCGCTTTAAATCCACTTTAGTTTCCGGTAGAGTAAGAGCCGTAGCGATACCTAAAAATTGGTCTGTTTTGACTCTTTCACCCGCTGTAGTATGTGTCATCGCTACATCCATTGGCGGAGTTTTGTAGGGTAAAATATGCAATGTATCGTTTGTTCCCAAAGCCCCATCGCCACTTACCATACCCGGTGCAATTTTAATAGTTGTACCGTCGTTTTCTACGATAGTGAAACTACGACCACCATTTCCGGTATCGGGTAAATCACCATCAGCAATTGCACTGGTCGCTTTTTCCCATACAACTTGCGAACCTACAAGTATATTTTTCGGGTATCTCAACTTAGCACTACTGTCAAAAAGAGTAGAATTATTTTGGCTTGAAAAGGTAATAGTAGTAATGTTGTTTGCTGTAGCAATAGCCATTGCCACATCAGTGTTATCACGAATTACCATACCCGTTTCCGGTGCAAATGATACTTCTGCTAAATCTCCCTTATACACTGTGCTTGGCATTTTAATCAACTCATGGTATTGCTTCTGCGAGAATTACTACTT
>UEXM01002394.1_pt1 | contig 13371 bp, 10 predicted proteins | sample 1796661 | NCBI WGS metagenome assembly UEXM01 (sample SAMEA4772469, study PRJEB27181) | metagenome | reverse complement strand
AACCAAGAGGATTTGTTTCAGAATATAAACCTGGATAACCTTCTATATCGCCATCTGAAGTAGGTATTTTTTGTGTTAAATTAAAATCTAACCCATGTCCCAAGTAGTTTAAACTATTATCGTCATAGTTATCATACGGAGCATATATTGTTGAGTTTTTACTACCAGATATTAGTAAACTTGGATCATTTAATAAAACATTAGAAGCTCTACCATATCTATCTATTAACACTACACCTACTTGGTAATTTCTATTTTGTTTAACCGTATGTAAAGGTAGTTCTTTAGTTAAATTACTAGTTTCTAGTTTTTTACTATAATCTAAATAATAATCTAAGTTGTTAAGAGAAGAATGTTTATCTATAAAATTAGCGTAAACAACTCTATTAGAAACAACTTCTTGTGTTAATGCTCTAACCGGTATTTTATCATGTACTCTTGTTAAGTTCGCTTCTGGTAAAACTTTAATTGGTTTAGTAGATAAATAATCATATTCATAAGTAGTTGTAGCGCCGGAAATATTCCCTACATTAACTTCTTCTATAACTCTAACGTTTAATTCATCTGAGTTTTTAACTAAAATTTGTATTTCCTCTACTTTTAAAGCACTTTTAAGATCATTAGCGATAACCGGCAAAGTTAAATTTAGCTTTACTTGATCAACTCTATTTTCCATAAAGTTTACTATACCAGATTCTTTAGTTTTTTGTTCATCTTCATCTATGAAATAACCAAAGTTCTTTGGTACAAAAGCAGCTTGAGTAAATGGAGCCATTAAAGAATATTCTCCATCATCATATTTAAATCTATAACTAAATCTAGGAAATTTATCTTTTAATAGATTTTTATCTCCTTTATAATTAGTCGAATATTTAGGATTTTTTCTTTGTATAATAAGTGTAGTATCAGCAGGTATTGGTACACCAAAAGTTCCAGATATAGTAACAGTAGTTGTCGTACCACTGGCTATAGTATACTCTTGATCCACAGTTGTGGTAATACCACCTGAAGTAAAAGGAGCTTTAACTGTTAGTTTATCTCCATTTTCATAATCAACATTTGGAGCAGTCACGGAATAAGAACCCTGTAGAGTCATAACACTACCACCTGACGCGACTAATACTGATGAATTAGTTATAATGTGAGGTGGTAAAAACTCTTCACTGTTAGATATTAAAGTACTACTATTACCAGAATTTAAAAATTCAAAAGGTTCATATGGAGCAAATTTAGCAACTGAAATATGATCTTCATTATAATAATAAGGGTTGCTTCCTACTACGCTAGCATTCCATAATTCCCAGGAATCGTTAAAAGCAGTTTCAACGTTTATTTTTCTAGGTTGGTTTCTATCGTCAGTGAAAAACAATAAGCTTTCTAAAAGATTTACGTTTACTATAGGATGTGTTTTAGAAAAATTGAGGAAGTTACCAGCAACTAATACTCGAGATTGATTATTTACTGTATTATATCTCACTATATAACAACCAGCTCCCTTATATATCCAATTACCTGGAAAACCACCACTAGTATCAACATAATCAGCTGGTGCAAAATTACTTAATCTATTGTTAGAAGAATCTGCATAATCAGTTAAAAACATGTATATGTTATCTCCATTTAGATCCATATAGTAGCCAATAACCTCTAACTTTGGAAAAGTTATTTCTCCTGGTTTAACACCGGTTAAATATCTTTGGTTTATTTTTTCTCTTTCTAATTCCTCAATAGAAGATCTTATAATTGTAATAACACTATTACCTAATACATTTTCTAAAGCCCCAACGTCACTTCCTTCTGACTTGTTAACGTTTATATTTTGAGCATCTCTATATTCACCATTAGGCACTAGTCTAGCGTCTAAGTCTTTATTCATCTTAGACTTGAGAAAAGTATTATTAATTTGCGGCATAATTAATGTTTAATCCATTTAGATTTACCTCTAAACACTTGTGATATTTCTTCTAACTTAATGTTACTCAATCTTATTTTAGCGTTTCTAAGTGTACTAGAACGCTCTCTCTTAAACCTACTAACAACGTACTCTGGAACTTTAGATCTTCCAGATAAAATACCATGCGCTATATGCATATACATTGCTTGTTCAGCCATTTTAGGTACTTTTAAATCCCCATCAACTGCTAATCCATCAGATATATATTCTAGTATTATAAGTTTATTGGCTAAATCAGATGAGAAAGACATTTTACCTAATCTTTCATTTATAGTAAACCATCCATTTATTTGTGTTGTTTCTGGATCTAAACCATATCTTTCTCCATACGCTTGTTTCCACCAAGCATAATCATAAACACCATCAAAATTAAACGGGTCATAATTACCAGTGATGTTATTCTCATTAGCTGTTTTCCATCGCTCTTCAGTTATAGATTGGTCAGCATCTAAATTTTCTCCAAAAGCATCTTGTGTTGGTATACCTTGAACATCTTGTAAAGGTAGTTCAGTAGGGTTAGAAGTTAATCTAGTTGGATAAATAATATGTTTAATACCCGCGTTATCAACCCAAGACATTTTAACATAATTAACATAATCTTGTGGTATTGGCACAGATAAACTTGCTGGAATATTAAGCTCTTGAGCTCTAATACTTTTTAATGTGTCATAGCTAAACTCTTGCAAACCTCTTTTAGCATGGAACATAACATCAGTTCTTTTCGCTCCTGGAATCAGTTTACCAGCTCCGACATAGCCTACTATAAAGTTGTTTATTATATCGTCTAAGGTGATGTAAGAATAACCACCATAGTTGTTGTTTATAGCAAATTGCTTGAGTTGTATATAAAACCTACCGTTATACCCAACAGAAAGCGGATCTCTTAATTTTATTTGGTTAAATGAAAATATATAAGATAAATCTTCATCAATAGCAACAAAGCCAGTGCCATCGTCGTAATATAATATATAATTAGATACTGAAGCTATTTGTATACCACCTTCATCAAAAGCACTAACTGCTACAGTATTAAAACTCCAAGCGTTTATAGTTATCTCATTACCTGGTACATTACTTAAAACACCTAAGTCTTGTTGTCCAGCATAGTATTGAGCATTAGTTTCTGTTAATAGTGCCATGTATTATGATTTTTCGTTTACTTCTTCTTGTTGAATCTTCTGTGCTGCTACTTGTACTATCTGTGGATCTCTTATAACTATACCAGCATAAAGCAGCATTCTTAATATTAACTCTGTTTGTTCTGAGTTGTGCAGTTCAAAATTTTGAAAACCAGTTGTAGGGTAAACTCCAGCTCCAGTACTAGTAGTGAATACAAAAGCTCCTGTTACAGTGTCTATTTCATAAGCCCACACAGGGTCTAATGGTTTTTTAACGTACTGAACTTTCACATCTGTAGTGATAGAGCTCGGAGAAACAATTAATTGATTATCTTCGTAAAGACATATTGGATGTGTTAAAGAGGGAGCTGTTAAAGGAGATTTTATTAAGTTATAATAATCAGCTCTACCTACTGTTTGGATTTCTGCTATAGGTCTACCTATTTGTTCAGATGTAAAAGATCCTAACCTATATAAATCTGTTGGTACTGTAAAAGGATTAGTACCTGTTGGTGCAGCTTCTGTTTTGAATTCTGCTATTTTTTCTTCTGTTATGGCAACTCTATCTGAGTACTCAACATCAGACTGTGGTATACGTAGTTGTTGATTTAAGTCTTCAAAATAACCCTCAAATATCTGTCTTTGTACTTGGGTACCTATTTTGTTAAACTCATCTGGCGTCATATATCCACGCTGTTCTTTATTTAGTATAAGTAATACTGTTTTATATACTGTATCTACGCTTACTGCCATTTTAAATATTTTAAAAAAAAAGGGTGGCGAAATACCACCCTAATTATAATCACTTGTTATTTGGTCTTTTTATCTATTGATTTGTAAACTTCCATTCCTTCATCAGTTTTAAACCAAGCAGCTAAAGCGCTGTATGGGTTTTCATCAAAAGGTACGTTCATTAGTTTACGACCATTACTAGCCCAAGAGAAAGTTCTTTGATCTTGGGATAATGATATTATTCCAGCTTCAGTAGCTTTAATACCAAAATTCCTTAGTTCAACATTCTCATCATTTGCTAATTCCATAAACAACGCTGGATTTGACTTAGCAAATAACAATAAATCCCTTTTTATCTCTTTAGAACTCATACTAGATACTGAAGAACCTAATTCAACTCTAAGAATTGCTTCGCCTTGATCAATATCTATACCGATAGCTAAAGCCATTGCTTCAACTTCTAAATGCAGATCTTCTAAATCATCAGAAGCTTCTTGTACTTCATCTCTTTCAGAATAGATCTTACCCTTATTTGGATGGTAAAGTGAAAGTAGTTTTTGTAAAGCAACTTTTTCTTTTTCAACCATTAAAACTCCATCTTCAAAAACAATATGTCCTAATGTTACAGGACCTTTTTGTTCATCTACAAATGGACTTCTCATATTAGTGGCGTATCTAAGCTCTCTATTATAACCTTTTTCTTCATCAAAAAACATTAGAGGTTTCCTCATAGAATGTCTAGAGTTAATTCTAAATGTTAATGGTGAAGCACCATGTAATAAATGATAGTATCTATCTTTAATTTCCCAAGTGTCTTTTACAACCTCAGGTTTTTTCTTTTCTTGTGTTTCCATAATATAATATAATATAATAATTAAAAAAGACCCCACCGAAGTGGGATCTTATATTGTTGTTACGTTAACGTAGGTCCTAATGTAGGAGTTACAGATGTAACAGTATTAGCAAATGCTACTGGAATAGCTGGTCCCGAAGCACCATTAGCTTTTTCAATAGCAGCATTTACAGCGTTTCTAATTGAAGTTGCACTTGCTTCTGCTGAAGAAATAACAACAGTGGCTTCCAAAGGAATATCGTCTTTAGCAAATACGCCATAAACGATTTTACAATCAGTAGTACCACCACTAGTAACGTGTATGATATTTTCAGCTGGAAGTAAATCTACTTCACCTCCACCTTTTGAAAATGATATATATCCCATAATTTCTAATCTTTAAAATGTTAATAATTATACAGTTGACTTAAACAATACGAAGTTATTCGCAGCTTGAGTTACTAAACATCTTTCAGATAAGAAGTTAACAGTCATAGCATCTAAATCAGAAGTGTAAGCACCTCCAACAGATCCAGTGATCCAAGACTTCATTCTTCTGTCATCAGATTCTGAAGCTCTATATCTTACGTGTAAGAAAGGACGTCTAATGTTTTGACCCATTACTTGGTCATAAACTGTACTAGTTCCAGCAGGAACCATTACACCGTCGATGTCTCCAACAAGTCCTCTAGTAGAGAAATCATTAAGATATTTCCAGTCAGTTTTGTAGAAGTCATAAGAACCTCTTCTAAAACCAGAGAAACCAAAGTTAAGTGCCATATCAGCTTCGTTGTCAAAAAGACCGTAAGAAGCAGCTTGAGTAGAAGCATATGACCCGTTCATAGCAGCGATCATGTCATCAAAATCAAGAGCTGTTTGTCTAGATAAGAAAAGCATGTTTTCTTCAATAGCACCCTGTGTATCTAATTGCTTAAGGATAGTGTCAAAATCTCCTAATGCACCAGCTCCAGGAGCAGCAGCACCAGCGAAATCATTATAAACATTACCTCTATCTTCAATAGCAGCAAATAAACCTTCAGAACCATTGTTAGCTGCTATTCCATTACCAGGATTAACAATACCAGCAGCACCGTTTTCTACAGCTTCAACCATACTCATTTCTAAGTAATCTTCAAAACGTAGTCTTGTTTCAGATTCAGCTTTTAAATACCAAAGGTATCCAGAAGTTCCATCTTCAGTAGCAACTTCAACCCATCCAATTTGAGAAGCATCAGAACCACTAACTTGGAACTTGTCTCTTAAAATGATTGGCTTGTTTGAGAATTGAGTTAATGTTGGCTCAATACTCTCCATTCCTGCATAGTTAGAAGTAGCACCATCAGCACCACCAGAACCTTTTGCAAATTCAGAACCGTATACAAACACTTTTACGTCTGTAGCACCAGTTAAAGTAGCAGCAGTACCAACTTCATATGTTTCAAAAGTAACAGTTGAAACTCTAGGAGCACCACCAGCAGCACCAACAGCACTAACTCTCGCTTTAACAGTTACTAATCCGCTAGCCATTAAAATTGTGTTACCTATCTTAATTGCATTTTCTTTACCAGCTTCAATTGGAACTGTTATTGACAAGTCGCCAACTAGCATTGTGCATCCTTCATAAGAAACGTGTAATCTATTTTGTTCAGACCAAATTACTTGATCAGATGTCATAGGCATTTCAGCGCCTACCATTCTTAGGAAACCAGATAAAGTTCTGTTTCCGTATCTTTCTACTTCAGCTTCATAAAGCTCAGGTAGATATTGTTGTGCAAAAGTTCCGCCACCAGCAGCCGAGTCAAACTGCAAGTAATTAGACTGTAAAGTCATTTGCGTTTGATGTGGGATTAATGTAGCCGGAAAACTTCCACTTGTGTTAAAAGCCATAATTATATGTTTTTAGTTTTTATTTTTTTATTGATTTTATTTTTAACCCAGAACTATTTACACCACTTATTGCTTTTACTTTCATTCCATTAATATAAACTTCACCATTAGACGTAGCCCTTGGTTCATTTGTTATATTCTTGGATTTAGCCATCATATCTTTAACAGCATCAGCTTTGCCTTGCTCGTAAAAATGATTAGCTATAGTATCAGCATTTTGCGCTGCGTAAATGGCTTTGTGATAACCTTTAAAATCTGTTACTTCACCTTTGTTATCTAAGAACTTCCCGACTAGGTTTGTAAGATCTGATTGATTATTAGCAACATCTTCAGTGTTATTTACACCATACCTAAATTTTTTCTCTCCAATACTGAAATCAAAACCTTTGAATTCTTGGTTAAAAAAGTCTTTAGTTTTAGCTTTAAACTTCCCATGTTGTTCTTGAACCACTTGTTGTTCTTTGTTATATCTATTGAAAAAATCCATTGCTTTTTGTTGGTCTTGAGTAACGCCCGGTCTCAACTTGATCTCGTCGTAGTACTTCTTTTTCGTTTCCTCCAAAAAGGTTTTGGCTTTTGCAATTTCTTCTTTGTATGCGAGTTTCTTTTTACGCATATCTCTTTCTTCATCTAGCTCTTCATCATATGAAAAGTTATCTTCTAGAAGAAAGTTAATTTCTTCATCATCCAAATGTGGTTTGGACTTTCTATAATATTCTCTTAATAAAACATCGTTGTCAATGTTAGAGTAATCCGCGTTCAACCTAACATAATCATCAATAGTTCCACCAGTATCTTTCATAAAGTTAACTAACTTCTCTACATTTTCTGGTAAATCTACTTTAGGTTGTTCTACTTCAGGTTGAGTATTTACAACTTTTTCTTCAACGACTTCTTCTTCTGTTATTTCTGATATAGGAGAGTTAACTACTTCTTTCTTTTCACTCTCGCTGGAAGCGGTTTGTTCTTGCTCGTGTGTTGCTCCCACTTCTTGCAATTCCACTTTGGTTTCTTCCCTTTTCTCCGTGCTTGACTCATCAGACTGTAACACAACTTTTTCTGTTGTTTGCTCTTGAACGGCATTTTCTACCTCCTTTTTTTCTTCTTCTTTATCTTTATTTGATAAATCTATTTTTATCGTTTCTTTTTTTTGTGCTAATTTCTTAGGTCGACCTTTTTTCTTTTTAATTTTAAAGTCCCCCTCTTGTTTTACTGTTTCTGACATAATATAATATAATAGTTAATAATAATTATCTAGGCGTAAATTGCTCTAGTCCGAATCCACCTAAACTATCGTTTCCGGCAGATTCAAAATTTTTAGGTAATAAATCATTTTTTCTTTGATCTATTAGTTCTGATTGTTGCGTAGCTTGTATCCTGGTTCTTTCGTCTTTTCTATCCTCTATCTCTTTTTCTTTAACCGTTTCAACATCTATCTGCGCTTTGGCTAATTGCATATTGTATTGAAACTCTTTCTCCATCAACTGTAACTTAACTTGAGCTTCTCTCTCTAATTTATTAGTTTCAAATTCAGATTTCATTTTCTCAATTTGAATCTTTTGTTCTGTTAATACTTGCTGCTTCTGTGTTTCAACCATTGCTGTTTGTTCAGCTAGTTGAGCATTAGCTTGTGCTTGAGCTTGGATATTAGCTTGTTGCATCTCTTGGTCTTTCTCTTGTTTCTTTCTTCTTCGTTGCTTTAACATTTGATTAGCTAACTTTAAGTTGTTAACTTCTCTAATATCTATAGCATCTTCTAAATCTATTTGACCAGCTTTTAAAGCTATTTGGATATTTTGCTCTAATACAGCTTTTTCCTCTTCATCTGGTTCTAATTCTAAGAATATACCAAAATCATGTATATTTAAATCTATTAATTCGTCTAATGTACCTACATTATATTTAGATATACTTTGTTCTAAAGATATTCTAGTTAATGGGAACATTAAAGAATCAGCCACTCTTAAAGATATATTTTCACAAGTTCTAAGAGTTAAAAACAAACCAGCTTGCAGTATGTGTCTAGTTGCTACGTTTGAATTAGCAGCAGCTAGTTTTTGTAATCCAACTAAAGATTGTTTATCAGGTAAAGTACCATCTCTAGCCTCATTTAGTCCGGTTACATCTCTTATCATCTTTAAATAGTACTCGTAAGTCTGTATTAAAGATTGGATTTTACCAAGACCATTTGATGTTTGAATCTCTTGTATTGGAACTTTGCCTGGATTCATTCCACCGTCTTGCGTCATACTTCTACCAACAATAGAACCTGTTTGGAAATACATGTTCAAGGCTTCAGCTGGATTATAATTAGTACCATTACCAAGATCTACCTCTGCTAAACCATCTACATCTACAAATACACCGTCTGGAACCATCCTAGACATTACTTGTTGTAACTTTAAATGAGTTAATTGAATCATATCAGCAAAACCTGTTATTCTACTAACCACTGACTCTACTCTACCTTTATACATTCTAGGAGCTACAATGTTATAATTCATGTGTACTTTCGTAGTATCAGCATAAGGACGAGTCATGTTCTCCGCCATTTCCCATCTTAGCATATTCTCATAACCTAAGATCTTAGCTCCAGTATATAGTACCTCTATGGATCTAAACGCTTTTTTGAAACTATCGTTTTCTGGTGGGTTAAAAGTATCTCCTTTTTCAATAGCTTTTTCTAAACCATTAGCACCTTTTTTAATTTTAAATACTTGGTTAGTGTAAGTTTTATATTCAAAGTACAATACTTGAATTGTTTGGTTGTCATATCTACCACTCCAATTTCTGTTGTAACTTTGATTACCTGGGTACTTTTGTATTTTCTCTAATTCCTCAGGTGTTAAATACGGAAATTGTTTCTTTAACTCTGGTAAGCTAATTGACTTTACTTCTCCAGCATAATATATATCCTCAAAGTTAGGATCTTCTGTATAAGAATAAACTAAAGCTGCTGGATCTACATAATCTACTGTTACTCCCTCTGATCTATTAAAACCTGTTTTAACACAAGAAATACCTAATACAGTTAAATCATAATTTAATCTTTTACGTATTAAATTATATTTATTTTTAGCAAGTATAGTATTTATAACTTCTTCTTCAGCTACTTCTACAGATTGTTTGTAATTCATCTGCATGTGTAGCTCTAATTCTTCTTCGTCTATAGGAGCATTTTCTCTATCTGGGTTAGAATATAAATCTATACCTGTTGTTTGTTTTACTTTGTCAATAAACTGTTTTGCATTTATATCTATTAATATATTCTCTGCGTACTTAGTTCTTTTCTGCACGGAAGTAGGATCTTGAGCTATAGCTTTGATATCATAGCTTCTTTGCGCCATACCGTTAACAACAATATCTACAAATTTAGATATAACTGGTACTGGTTTCCAATCTAAATTAAGATATGACAAATCCCCATTTATAGACATTTCATCTTTATACTTTTTAACAGGTTGTTCACCTCTAGCGTAAAGTCTAAGATTATGAAAATTGTTATAGTTTGTATTGAACCTATCTTGCCACGCTCTATCGCCTCTAAACCATTCAGTTTCAATTGCTCTACCTACCTGTAAACCGTATTCCCAACTTGCTTTCTCTGCATCTGGTACAACTTGATCAGGAAATGGACTATTATAATTAGTATTTATCATTTATGTTATTTTTGAAATATAACCAGTGTTATCGTATTTTTTTATACCTAAGTTTATAGACTTTGTCGTTCTTTTGTTTACAGGAACATACCTATTTTTATTACAAGCCATTATAGCTAACCCAGAACTAATAGAAGCATCATATTTTGTTCTATTATTAATATCAAATTTTGACCAATCTTCTAGAGTTTTCTGGTGATACATGTCACCCATACTACCTTTGCAATCGCCAACATATTCTTCTATGTATGATTCTATTGCTGCAGCATGTGCCTGTTTAATATCTTCGCTTGTGTTAGGTATACCACCAATTTCTTTTTCAGTTGGAGATAGTTTGTTCCATATTTTATCAGGACGATTCATGCTAAAACCTCTATAACCTCTTCTTCGTAAATAATATAAAAATCTTGGTTTATTGTTTTCTGCCAATATAGGCATACCATAAAACACTAATGCCATTAGTATTTCTTCAAAGAATATTTCAGCAGTTTGAGGTCGTGCTACATATTCTAAAAAGAAGTGATTTGGTGGGGCATCTTCCATTGAAAATTTAGTAAGTCCATGTAAAGCTCCATTAGATCCTTTACCATCCACTGTACCTGATATGTCGTAGCTATCTAATCCAAAAGCCCCAACGTGTTCATTACCAGGATATTTAATCCCATTCTTTAATATCACTCGATTTTGAAGATTTTTAGGAGGTACCCAACTAACATTAAATCTACCAGTGTTATTTGGTACAAATATGACTCTAGTATCTTTTATCCCATTTTCCCACATGAAACTACCTTGAGTGGTGGTAGTATTCATTTCTTCATTGTAGTCTATTTGCTCGTATATTCTAGTTAAGTTAAATAAACTATTTTTAGTTTCATCTCTAAAAGCATGTTGCTCTGTTCTTGGAAATTGTCGGTAATATTCGTTTAAACTATCTTGGTCAGATTTTAAACCATCTACTTCATTTTCCCAGTGTTCGATGACTCCGACTGTAATTGGGATATTGTCAATTCCGATGACTGGATCTTTTCCCGTAAGAAATACAGGTGATCCAAAAGTATCCATGAATCCTTCGTAATTCCATTCCATAGGGATGAATAAAGAATAGAGTCCCGAACTTGTTTGTCCATTTCTATTTCTTTTTGTAACGTCTGAATTGTAATAGAGTTTTTTGAAGTTGTTTCCACCTTTTTCTAAAGCGTTTGAAGTTGAGCCCATCATACACTTACCTACGATTCTAGATCCTAATCTTAATGTAGTTTTTGTAACTCTCCAGTTGTTTAATATATTATCAGGTCTCTCCCATTTACCACTTTCATCATGGGCTAATATCTTTAGCTTTTCACCATCGTAAGAGTTATCCCCTGTGTTTTTCCAGTCAATAGTTGTATCTAATCCTTGTAGCTCTCTAAGCTGTTCGTTTGTTTCCAGTTTTCTACGTGTAAGTTTAGATGCCGGAACTCTGTATGCCAGTTCGGTTTTAGGACGATCCATACCATCTTGGATCGGCTTGAAGAAAAACGGATAGTTAATGGATATTGGGACAACTTTATCTGTGAACATCTTCTTAGCATCAGATCCAGTCTTTGAGAGAATACCAAATCTTGCATCTGAAGATATTGTTGCCTGATTAACAAGTTCTGCTGATGACATAAAGGAGAAACCAGACCGTCTGTTTTTAAGGTAGCACATTCCATAACATCTGGTATCTGCTTTACAAGCTTCCCAGAATATAAAGAAGAGTCTATTTGCTTCTCTATAATCAGGTGCTCCAACGTCGATCTTTGACCACTGCAAGTACATATAATGAGTACCAGTAATATAAGTAGGAATATTATTGTTGTAAAACCAATATCCTTCATCTCTTCGTTTAAACTCATTGTCAATGTAATCGTACCATTTTTCTTTAAATTCATTAGGATATTCATCCCAATCAAATCTACTCTTTATTCTACTTAATTCTTTTGGGTACTCTTGTTTTTCCCAGTATTGCTCCTTTTTAGTTTCGCTTCGTTTAAACGGTTCATCTGTTGCTGGTAAAGCAATTCGGAGATTTTGTATTTCAATAATTTGCCCAATTTTTCCAGTCTTACTAATTACTATGAAATCATAATCTGGGTTATAACCATACCCCCATTTTTTTAATCTGTTTTGCTTTTTAAGATATTTAGGATTTACTACATCTTTAATCTCTTTCCAAAGCGTTTGCTGGTAACTCACTTACTCCTCCCTTCAGCGAAACCTTTAAAAGATCTTTCTTCTTTCTTTTCTTTAGGTTTTTCACTTAATCTCTCTTCTTCTTCTTGGATCCTAGTTAGTATTTCAAAAGCATCAAATATGGCTAGTTTTTTAGTGGCTGCAGCGTTTTTAAGTCTATCTGCTGAAACATCATCATCTGAGTCTACAATTTTCTCTTTAGCTACTTTGATTAACTCTTCCACTGCTTTCTGTCCAGCTTGGATTATTTTCTTTTTCGTTTCCTTCGTGTTCATGCGTTACAGCTATATCATTAGATTTCATACAATAAAGTCTTTCACCCTCTATAATAAACTCAAATTCTGAGAATGGAGTAAAGACTACAAGCGCTCCAGGTCTTACTCCTACAGCATCTAAGGAACTATTACCATATTTTAGTATTCCAAAGTTTGGTTGTTCCTTTCGGTTCTCTAAACGGTTCTTATTTAATATTGGTTTTACAAAACAATAGTTTAAATGAGGTTTAAGATTGTACATATAAATCTGGTCTGGTGAACAGAAATATAAATCATCTTTAAAAAATGTAGATGAGTTTTTCTCTATACCTCTCATATCGTAATATCTACGAAAAATATTGTGGTGTACGTATACTATATCGTCTTTTTTAATTTTAGTATCATAAGCAGCTGGAGTGGAAACTACAACTGCTTTTTTACTTACAAATTTATGATCTTCAATACTAGTATTAATAATAAGTTCGTTTTCGTCAATTTGTTTAACGTTATCATACCTATTAAATAAAGGTTTGATAATAAAACTATATAAATTCTTCATTAATACTTTAAATCAAATTCCACTGATATAGCCATATTACGGTTAAACTTTTTCTAAGGAAGAATTTCTTGATTTTTAGTTATATAAATATTATATTAATAATCTTCATCATTAAAGACTATGTTAAATATATTTTGACTACCGTATACTTATTGACCTACA
>UEXM01002393.1_pt1 | contig 13374 bp, 14 predicted proteins | sample 1796661 | NCBI WGS metagenome assembly UEXM01 (sample SAMEA4772469, study PRJEB27181) | metagenome | reverse complement strand
GGCTTGAGGACTTGGTTCATCGATAGACTGAAGAAACAATTTGAAGATGAAGCAAAAGAGATGAAAAAAGCCCAGAAGCGATAAACGCGCTCTGGGTTTTATTGCGTGAACTATTTAGTTCATAACACGAGGGATTGACAATGGCAGACGGAACAGATGGTAACATGTCGATAGGCGATTTGATCAAAGCTATCCAAAAGATGGATAAAGGCGATCAAAATACAATCAAAAGCAAGATTGGAGACAAAGATTCCAAGAAAGCTCAAGAAGATAGAAAGAATTATACTGCTGAGCAAAATGAGGCTATAGCCAAACAAAACAAGTTGTTAGCTGAAACAGCGGAGTTGCTTGGTAACACTAGAGATGCAGCAGAACTAAGAGTTAAACAATCAGAGCAAGAAATAGAAGCTACAATTAAAAAACTAGGACTCAACAAAAACGTTGCAAAGCAAGTAGAAGAAATGATGGAAGACTATAGAAAGTTTGGCCAACTTGAAGATGAAGCATTATCGTCTCTAAATGCTATGAACCCAGAACTCATTGACCAAATCAAGCTTCACCAAGAGAGAGTAGATCTAGAGGAAGGCCTAAATTTAATCCGAAAAGATGGAATCCCTTTGATAGAAAATGCAGGAAAACTCCTTGGTCTTCAAGCAAAATATAGCAACTCAGCTTTTGGACAAACAGCATCTTTAATGAAAACCTTGTCGGCAGGTGGAAAAGATGCTGAGAGAGCAATGGATGGACTCAAGAAAACGTTTTTAGATACCTTTAGTGTTCAAAATATTGCTTTAAACATTTTCAATGGACTAAAGAAAGTCAGTATTGATATGCTAAAGAGTTTCGACTCTGCTTCTGCGGCATTGGCTAAGGCAACAGGTCAAGGACGCAAGTTTCAAGGAACACTGTATGAAGTTGCCCGTGAAGGAAATCAGTTTGGAATTTCCATGGCAGATGCCGGTGGAGCAATCGAATCCATGGTGAGCCAAACATCCAATTTCACCAACCTATCAAAGGCAACAGCACGAAACATTGCATTAACTACAGCTAAAATGGAAAAGCTTGGTGTTGCAACATCGGACTCCGCTGCAATCTTTCAAAACTTCAATCAAGGGTTGGGAATTAGTGCTGAAGAATCTTCAAGAATGCAAGTTGAATTGGCAATGGCTGGGACTTCGATTGGGATTAGTTCCGCTAAGATCACAAAAGATTTCAACGCATCTCTTTCAACCTTGATGGTTTATGGTAGAGAGTCTATGGATGTCTTTAAGGGTCTTGCTGCTGCTGCTAAAGCCGCTGGTGTTGAAACATCAACTCTTCTGGGAGTTGCGGGTAAGTTCGACACATTCGCAGGCGCTGCAGAAGGTGTTGGGAAACTAAACGCTCTTCTTGGAACTCAACTATCGACAACTGAGATGTTAATGGCGACGGAAGATGAGCGTATCAAAATGCTCGTCGAATCTGTTCAAGCAGGCGGTGTCGCATTCAAAGACATGGATCGCTTCCAACAAAAAGCAATTGCAAATGCAGCTGGTATTACCGACATGGCAGAAGCAAATAGAATCTTCGGAATGTCTCTCGAAGCTTACGAAGAGAATGAAAGAAAATTAAAAGCATCTGCTGACGCTCAAAAGAAAATGGAAGAAGCATTGGCGCCAACAGTTAAACTAATGGACACAATGAAACTTCTTGGACAAGAAATGGTTGTTGCTTTGCAACCAGTGATAGAAAAATTACAAGAAATGGCAGACTGGGCTCGCGAAACATTTGGAGACATGGAAACAGAAACCAAAGAATTGTGGGCAACGGTTGGACTATTAGTTTCGGGATTGATTTTATTAGCTCCAATCTTTGCTTCTGGTGGAATGCTCCTCACAGGACTTGCTACAACCGTAGGGACCCTTGGGATGATGGCTGGAGCTTCTACTGCAACGGCTGGTGGAATCACTGCTACGACCACAGCAGCCGCTGGTGCAACACCTGTCCTTGCAGGTCTCGCTGTTCCATTAGCAGCCGTTGCGGTAGAACTGGGAGGAATTTTAGGAGCAGCAGGATCAATTGCGATTGGTATAGGGATTATTGCTGTGGCTATCGCAGCCGTAGTTGGTGTTATAGTTTATTCATTCGCGTGGATGGTAGAATCGCTTCTAGAAGCAATAGGAACAGTAAGTATAGCATTTGCAAGCATGTTTTCGACGAGTGATGCAGATGTGGCAATGGAAGAATTCAAGACAAGATCCGTTGAGGCGATGGCAGAAATTGCATCATCGATGGGAACTGATGACTCGGTTGTCGAAAGAACTGCAGCCATGGTTGCTGAAATAAACAAACTAGGTCAAGATGTAAAAGTGAGCTCTACAATTGAGAATCTAGCCCTAGTTACAGCAGGAACAGCAACCTCGATAACTGGAGAGAAAGTGAAAGCTAGCACAACCAATGTTACAGCTAAAGTTCAAAACTTCTTTGAAGGAATGCAAATGACATTAAGTGTAGATGGCGAAGAGTTCAAAGGATATGTAGAAAACATATCTGAGAAAGTTGCTGGTGAAGTAGCCGGCGGAGAGAGGGTGGTTTAAAATGAGTTTTATTACAGAATATAAGAATGACAAGATGGCTATTTTGAAAATAGCATCAGCACAAGGTAAGCTAGAAGTAGAGTTTCCAGCATTCCTTACAACGCTTACAAATAGCTTCTCTTCAAATTGGAGTGAAGAACAAGTTTATGGTAGACAAGATCCAATTGGAACTTTTCAATCAACAAAGCGAAAGATCAACGTTGGATTTGATATCGTAGCTGGTAATCTTGACGAAGCAAAAAAGAACATAAACATGATCAATAGGGTCTCCAGAATGCTTTACCCTTCCTACACAGGTTCAGACTCCAATGCATTGGTGCTTTCCAAAGTCCCACTTGTAACAATCCAGTTTGGAAACCTTCTTCATGAAAACAATGGGCCATTACTAGGTTGGATTGGTAGCTGGTCAGCAAACCCAGTACTAGAAATGGGAATGTTCACACCATCAAAAGGAAAGTTTTTCCCAAAGGTTTACAACGCCACCATCGACTTTACACCACAACATAAACAAGATTTGGCTTTCAATGCCGGTCAAAATGGAAATCCAACGAAGTTTCCATATGATGGAGGATAATCATGTCAAGATATAATTCTAGAAGAAAAGGTACAAATCGAAATGAGAAGTGGGAAAAAACATTTGAAGATCGAGGAGTTAAGGAGATTGAACAATACACGACTCCAAGGCTAAAAAAAGTAACAGAAAAGCAATTGCAAAGAATTGTTACAAAAGATTACATTTGGAAACAAGGAGATAGGATGTGGAGATTAGCATCGAGAGAGTTTGGTGATCCACGATTGTGGTGGGTTATTGCAAGAATGAACAACAAACCAACAGACGCATTGTTTGAAACAGGTCAAATTGTCAAGATCCCAACAGACGTAACGATTGCTTTGGAGGTTTTCGGTGTCTAACTATGATGAAACAATTGAAAAACTAGATCTATGGATTGAAAAGTTTGAACCTTCAATTCCGTGGACATTTGGTTCATTACTTATTGGAGCGACTGCTGCACTTGGGGCAATCGTTGGTGCTTTGGGTGGTTTACCATTTGGTGGCGTAGGGGCGCTGCCCGCTGGTGCAGCTGGTGCAGCTGCTGGTGCAACACTGGGTGCTGCTTTGTGGGGACTTATCGAGGGCTCTGAAGAGATCGGCCTCAAGGACGCATCAGTAGATTATACAAATGGAGGCCCAGATGGAAAAGGATCAGTTTACTTAAACTATTATTTCTATAAATCGCTAGTTATCATGAAAAATGCGGTAATAGAAGTTGAAGAAAATGGAACTGAAATCGAAAAAATACAATCAATCTATGCTGCTAATGTAACCTTAGGAGATGTTAGCAATTATACCAATCAGAACCCAGCGAATGAAGTTTCTTTTATTCCTCAAGAGTTATGGGAATCTGTTTTTACACTCAAATCAATTAGAACCTCAAAATACATAGCCTCGTATGCCTTAAAGATGTTGGCGGAGCATGCCCAGCACATGCCGACATCTGCGATAGAGGCCATTACCAAAAGTACAATTAACTCTCTAGGAAATGGCAAGTTCCTAAGTAGATTTGCCCTAGGTAGAATCCCACAAATCCGGACAGCAACCAACCTTATTCCCTTTAGCGAAGCAAAGAAGAGAGTCTCAATTGAGGTTAGAGACCAGATTAGAAACTTGAACCCCATTCAAATAACAGTGAATGCTCCGGATGCTTCTGTAAAGATCTTCTCTCTCACTCAAGGAGACGAGGGGGGAAAAAAGGTTTGGGAGATTGAGCCCGAGAGACTCCAAAAGGGAATAAAAAAAGTAGATCAAGAAGTCTTAACGCCAGATATGGTTACTGAAAAAATGCTCAATAAAGAGTTGATCCAATGGCCATTCGATGCCATCGGACCATCGGGATCGACCGATCAAGATCATGTGGACCTGCGGGCATCTTTGGAAAACTTCAATGAAATTAGCGAAACATCGGACTTAACAACTTACAAATTCAAATATTGGAAAGAAGTTGACCCAGATTGGTTAGATGACAAAGGCTTTGGGCTTGGGTTCCTCAGTAGTGGCATCGAATGGATTGCTGACAATCCAGATCAATCACCAGAAGACCTTGTCGGAAAAAACCTATCTAGCGCTTATCTAAACTACATCTTGGAAGTCTTTAGAGCTAGCCAAGGACTGACGGTTATTACTGATGAAACAACCATTTCATCGATTTATAAAAAAGTTTTTGACACAAATCTATCTAGAAGAATCTATGGTTACATTGCAGTAGATAAGGAAATTGCTCGAAGAGTTGCTTTTATGAAAAAAGTGGCAGATATAGTAGACAATCGAGAAGAAGGGGACAAAGGGAATCCATTAACGGACGAAGAATTAAAGAAAGCCGAACTGGCTGGTCTTGACGGGTTCAAGACTGGTGATGCAGACACTATCGAAATCGAAGCGCTTGATGAAAATGCTGTTAAAAACATGCAAAAATTCTACAAGCAATGCGCTCTAATGATGAACATAAAGAAGTTGCGTAATGATTATGAAGAGGTGATTAAAGAAAAATACACAGACATTGCTTACGATGGCAGATTTTATGTTTTGAATTCTGGAGGGAGTGAGCCAAATCAAGAAACAATTCTTACAAAACTTATTTCGTCCGAACACCAGCAAAAACTATTTGAACTTGAACCTTGGCAAGTGTCATCGTTAACTCCAAAATTAAGATTATTCAAGATTTTAGAAACTGGTGATGGAAAAACTAAAGAGGTTGAGTTTAAATTTGAAAGAACATCAAAAACGGATCGACAAGAAGTAAAAGGCCCAGACGCCACCTCATCTGCTACCACTTTTATGGGGTCAGATTTCGACAAAGGCAACGGGGTTGGTGTAAAAGAGTTTTCAATTGAGTTCGCAGGAACAAACCCAGCGGAAGCTCGTAACGATATCAAGGCAACACTAAAATTATTCTTTCAAACATTCACAGACTTTATCAGATATAGAAAAGAAAAGGGAGGTACTGCTGAGGACGTTTATAGATATGCAGACCTCGTTATCCAACCAAAGCCAAATAAAAATAGCACAACAGCTTATGGGCAAGATGTAACAAACAAGAGAGCTTATGATGCATCGTTCTACAGAATTAGAGCTGATCTTGGATACTATGTTCCAGACTATGCAGACAAGGACTTAAAAGACGCAATTGACCATCAGAACAAGTCATTCATGTTAACCATGGTGGACCATGACATCTCCTTCAACAAAGACGGAAGTACCACAGTAACAATTGAATACAGAGCCTATCTTGAGTCTCTCTTGAAAATGCCTCGCTTGGATGCACTAGCTAGTCCAGATCTAATTAAAAAAAGACAAGAAAACGCCAACAAGCTATCTCAAGAACTCTTGAAGGGTGAGTGTTCTGTTGAGCAAATTAGAGAGCTTCAAGTAAGCTTACAGTCTCAAGAGGAATCTATTGCGCAGATGTCTCTAAGGTCAATTCTTAATCGGCTTGAAAATAGAGGAGTGGTCTACAATGCAAAGGTCAATGATAATGATAGAAACTTCTTTTTAAATAATGGATACTTCAACGAGTGCAGTTTAGATCAATTCAACCAAGATGAGAATGGCAGCGATACGGATCTTGGAAAAGCCATAAGTCAAGAGTTGCCCGAAGATTCAAGTGGATTTGATTTCATGGACACAAAAGACTCGCTCATTCAGTTCTTTTATTTTGGAGACCTCCTCTACACAATTCTAGATTGCGCTTATGACAAAGACAACAATCCGAGAGATGGGATGAGCAACAATAGAATCATTCTAGGATCTTTTGAATTCGATTCATTCGCCTCAACAGCAGTTGGGAACTCGGTCTATGGGATTGATCAGATGCCAATTTCAGTTGACTTCTTCTCCAGATGGTTTGTAGATAATGTCATTAGTCAGAAAAGCACAAGAAAAACATTCCCAGCTTTAAACTTCATTAGACAATTGTCGAATTCTCTAATAAGAAAATCATTGGTTGAAAACTGTGTCAACAGAAAGTTGGACAAATCTTTAAGGTTTCAAACAGGTCAGGTAACTGCTTATAGCGAATATGGTGATCCACTCGATCTCATTGCGCGTAACTCATTTCATAATGGCTCTCCGGTGATCAATGTAGATACTTACAGAGGCAGTCTGTTGCCATTAAAGGGCAGCCCATCTGAGAAGAGCGATGATGGAAATTATTGGAATTACATCGTTCTGAGCTCAATGGGGTCTACACTGTCTTACTCTGGTACAGGTGATTATGCAAACGATGTTGAGCAGGGAAGATTTCATGTCCAGATTGGTCAGAAGTCTGGTTTTGTGAAAACCATCTCTCTGTCAAAGACAAGCCAAAGTTATTTAAAAGAAGCGAGATTTTTCCAAAATGGTATTGATGGAATCCTGCAACTATCAAATGTTTATGTCGCAAACGTAGAAATGTTTGGCAACACAATCTTCTATCCAGGAATGGAATTCTTTTTCAACCCATATGGTCTTGGTGGTGGAACAGAGTTCGGAAAACCAAACGATCCCCATAAGAAATCCGTGGCTTGGAAGATGGGAATAGGAGGATATCATACAGTCCTAAGCGTGAAAACAACTTTGACACCAGGAAAATTCACCACTAGCATCAAGGGTCAACAATACTATTCAGGAGATGGTAGTGGCGACTCTGATCTAGAAGTCAGAAGGAGCGAGGGACAGAACAGCATAGAAGACTATGCTCCAAAATGGGATTTAAAGAGCGAAGAGGAAAGTAAAGCAGCTTGCAATAAAACGATTAGCAGTACTCAATTTGGAAGTGTTGAAGAAGCAATGGCAGGCTCTGATAGTTCTCCATCATCTAGCGAGGCAGCATCAGAACCAGTAGAAGAAGCAACATCAGAGACACAATCTGAACTTCCAACATCAGAACAACCAGAGCTCTCAACAGAACCAATTGAAGATCCAGAGGGAGAATCAGATAACACCAACGCGACTACTACCAACGAAGAACTTGGGGAGTCAGTAGATACCAATCCATCTTCAACATCGGAATCATCGACTGAGCAAGAATCTGATACGGTAGTAATTACAGCCGAGAGTCAGAGCGCGCCAGTCACAGTCAGAAGATCCTATCAGGGCAAACTAGTGACAACAAGAGATGTCACAGTACGGTCATCAGCAACCTCCTACCGAGTGGAAACCCATGTGACAGAAGTTGGTGGAATGTTTACCGAAATGACCGACGGAACTGTTTATTTTCGGAGGGCGACCACAAATGGTCCTGGACCATCGGTAGAAATCACAGATCATAGCAGGATTAGCAAACGATGACAAGATTTAACGGAAATAATAGCTTAAAAACCAGTAGGTTAGCATTCGAAAGAGCCAAGTATAAACTTGAAGCTTTTCAAGAGGATTATCCTCATGTCTATGACTTCGGTTTTGCCGAAAGAACTTTCTATGGACGCGTCAATAGGCTACTAGAACCTGTTGTAGTTAAAGAAGAATTTCTTAAAGAAATAACTGTTGGAGATCAAGAGGTTAGCACACATAGAGCATTGAACTTTGTTGTTGACCAATTCAAAGACATGGAACTTCATTTTGCAAAAGCATGTCGTATGGGATCTATTCCAATTGATGACCCGATTCTCTCCTCTCTGAAAATAAAAAGAAGTTATGAGAATCCACTCGATGGTTTCAAGGTGACATCTGAATCTGCTATGAGCAACATTCTTAACAACTTCATAATGAAACACAAGAGTCACATCAACAATTTTGATGACTTCACAAGAGTGTTTCTTGACTATTACATCCACTCTGATATAACCGAGACAGTAATCTTATCTGATTACATGAAGTCAGTTAATTCAAACATGTTCCAATCAGGACTTGCTCTTGACATAGCAGGTCTTGACTATTCCAATGATGCAATAAAGGAAGAGCAAATGTTTAACTCACCAGCATTCCAATACTACATGAACATAACAAAGCAATATGGATTTAGAGTCGATCAAAACAATCCAGGCGTAATAGTCTCAGACTTAGGCTCTCCAGTAACTGCTGATTATCGTAAACACTATTTACTAACTACTGTACAATCAGTTTTCAATAATCAATACGATAAAACAGTCTTACAAGATTTAGATCTATTAGAGAAATTACTAATAGACTCTTACAATGCTTATGTTAATCTTAATCCATATAATACACATTACAAATCATGTAATAACAATACAATATCTACTATTACTAATATAAAATATCATGTATATATAAATTATAATACATTAATATTAGTATATATAAATATGAAAAACTTTTTTGAGGGTTCACCATTATCCCCATCCTCTCGGAAACAAGTTTCTCAGACTGCTCAAGGCATCGCTAAATACGACAAAGTAAAGGCAATGCTTTACATCGAAGACCAGTTTAAGGCTTTCTACAACCAAAAACAGGGCTCCTTGACTTATTTTACAAAAAGAATAAAGAATATTTGACAACCAACCTCCAGTATGTTATCTTATAGTAACCACTACAATACATTATAACATATCACGGAGGACACCGCAGATGTTTTTTCAACTTTTAGACAATAAATTTGATTGTGCAGGAACTTATTTCAATGGGCAATTCATTTGGGACAAGATTCCAAACGGTCTCACAAAGACTTGGGCTTACTCAGACCATCTTTACAACATGGACATTGATTATGCTCAATTGCTGGTAGCTGGTAAGCCGCTCAGTGCCGTTTGCCCTGATCACCTAACACAACGATGGGAGGATGCAAACAACCTTCTCAAGAGCCATTACAAGGCGATTAACACTGCACAAATTGATGTGTCAGATGTTTGCTTTTACGATCTTGTCCCAAAGAAGCACTTACGACACTACTTCGATACCAAGAACGAAATCACCGAGTGGGTGTTTGAGAATGTCGAGAAGCCTCAACACTACACTTTATTAAAACGCACACAAGCAGCCGTGAAGGAATTGAGAAAACACCCTGTTAACTTAAACTCATTCGCTGTTTACTGTCACGCTGCAGATGACATGAAAGCAAAACATCTTTACGATCAGTTTGGAGATTCTACACCATTTGTTGACTACAACATTTTTGGAACAGTTACTGGTCGCATGACAACAAAGAAGGATTCGTTTCCAATTTTGAATCTCAAGAAAGAACTTAAGAAACACGTCAGACCAAACAACGATGCGTTTCTAGAATTAGACTTCAATGCAGCCGAAGTCAGAACAATGCTTGCCTTGCAAGACCATGAACAACCTGAGGAGGACATCCATGAGTGGAATATCAAAAACATTTTTAAACAAGAGTCTAGCCGAGAAGAGGCTAAAACAAAATTATTTGCTTGGCTCTACAACCCTGACTCCGAAACTATCCAATCGGATTTCTACGACAGAGAAAGCTTGTTGGAAAAGTATTTTGACGGAGAACAAATCAAAACACCTTTTGGCAGAACAATCGCTTGTCCCATTCGCAAGGCACTCAACTACCTACTACAATCAAGTTCCTCAGACAACACTCTTGACAGATTTTGCAAGATTTCTAACTTCCTTAGGTCAACGAGATCCCATGTTGCTTTCGTTGTTCATGATAGCGTTGTCATCGACTTACACAAAGATGACAGGCGACTGATTCCAGAATTATCGGACATGTTTGGTGACACAAAACTAGGTAGGTTTAAGGTTAATTGCTCTTTGGGCAAGAACTTGGGAGACATGAGGGAATTCAAATGGTAGCAGGCGATGTTGTTGTTTTGGAAAACAATCAAACATCAGGTTATGACGACGGCGTAGTTGGCGTAATCATAAGGGTTGAGACGGTAGGTCCCCAATGTGTAATTTGTTGGGTGCTGATGCCAAACGATCTTGAAGTTCCATTTTGGCCTGAAGAACTGAGAAAAATCGATGAGAAAAGGTGATTGGTGAAAGTAGGAGATCTGATAATAATAGTTGAGTCATTACCTGACTGGTCTTGGTCAACATATACTACGGGTCATATTGGGATGGTGGTAAAGGTGAGAATTACAACACTAGACTCTAGAGATCCGATTTATGAAATATTCTTTTTTCATAGTGAAGATACACACCCAGTCCTGAGAAGTTTTATGAAATTGTTGAGCGAATCAGATGAGAAAAGGTGACTTAATCACAATCGCTCATAGCCCATGGAACGAGAGATCACTCTTTGGGTACAAAAATGGAGACTTGGGAATGATATTGGAAATCTTTCCATATCCAAACCAAATCAGCCTTCCATCAATAAGAGTTTTTATCTTTGCCTCTGAAAAGATAGTTACAATTCCAATATTATACATAGAAAGAATAGGAGAGTGAAATGATTTTAGTAGGATTAGGTGAAGCAGGAAAGAACATTGTTAAGTTATTCAAGCCACACAGTAAGAATTACAAAGTTATAATTTTTGACGAAAACGAAGGTATTGATTCTCGAGAAACAGTTGAAGAATATGATGAGCACCCAATCAAGGTTACCTCTAGGGGTCTCAAATCTCACGCTGAAGGCATTTTGTTTCTTTGTGGGTCTGGTAAGGTTGCCGGAGCCTCACTGCGTGTTCTAGAAGCATTCTCGGCGTTCCAAATGAGTGTTGTCTACATTGCACCTGACCTTGAGTTCTCTTCGAAAGAAGAAAAACTTCGACATCGAGTGCACTTCAGTGTGTTGCAACAATATGCAAGATCTGGAAAGATAAAAGAAATGATCATTTTGGACAACAAGACGATGTTGAACATGAATGGCACAGGTCCAATCTCAAACTATTACGAGAAAGTAAATTATTTCATCTACTCAACCTTGCAAAACCTGTTCTATTGCTCAAATGTTAAACCAGACTTTGGAAAATTGCACAAAACAAGCACTCACTCGAGAATCTCGACATTGGGATTGGCTAGTTTGCAAGATGCTGAAGAAAAAATGCTTTATTCACTTGACAACATTACTGAATCATGTTATTATATAAATATAGATGAAGAGGATTTAGATAATGATGAAACAGTTTTGCCAACATGTCAACAAATTGTTCGAGAGAACATTGCCAAAGAGCGAGAGTCATCATTTTCAATCTGGCGATCATCGGATCCCAACTTCTACATCACAAAACACTTTACCCACTTCATTCAGGAGTAAACATTCCCGCAAGATTCGGACTTTTAGGCGAAAAGGAAATCTTTGGTTGTAATTACTAATGAGGCCGTTGGCTGAAACATGGAGGATTACAACAATGGAAAGAAAAAGAGTGAAACGAGAGTTAAGAGAGATGCTAGAAGCAGAAGAGAGAATCTTGGAAGCATTAGCGTTGAATGAAGGAACAGAAAAGGATCAAGATTACTTGTGTTCAAAACTTTTCGAATTAGCTGATTACATCTTAGCTCTTCAAGATTATCTAGAGAGAACAAGGAAGCAATGATTAAAATAACAGACTTGGTCTACTGCTCCAATAGAAAACTGTTTGGGCAGATAGCGAGAATAAGAAGTGGCTTTGTAACAATGTTTTTTGTTACCGGAGAAAAAGTCAAAAAAAATAAAAAAGACATTTATAACGTCGATAACCAATGGAGGATGAATGGTTGATCAAATTTATTACAGCATGTGGGGCAGTCAAAGCGAAGAGCACAAGGATTACTTCCAAACAATAGGAACAATTGCGAACTGGATTGGCTATGCACTAATAGGCCCGAGACACGCACCTTACACAACAGAGATTACGCCACTATCGAACATAGCGGTGCTACAAACAAAAGAAAAATTTGGCTCACCTAGAGTTTACGTCTCATTTTCAAAAGAAACACATCTACAAGACGCTAGACACTACAGACAAGTCTACAAAACAGCAATTAAGCTCTTTCCTCAATATGAGAAATCTATCAGAGATGGGATGGACTACTCAACTTACTTATTCGACACAGAAGAAGAGTTGCAAGAGTACATCAAAACCAAAATCGAATGGGCAGAAAGAGTTCGAGACAATGGCGAGACAAAAGAAGACTGGTTTGCCATAAAGATGGACTCAATTAAAGAAAATGAATCTTTTTTAAAAAAAGTTTGCCTTTTTACTTGACAAGGCATCTTAAACATGTTATATTATAAACATAACAAATGAGGAAAACAAAATGGAATTCGTAATAACAGCTTTCCTATTCTTCTTTGCCTTTACTTTATTCTGGCAATGGTTGGATGATAGAGAGTAAAAAAACTTTAAAAAAATACTTGACAAGGTATCAAAACTATGTTATATTATAATAGTCAAACAACATTCTAGGAGGAATTATGACAACAACAAATAACACAAACACTATGACCGTTTACACCGGAACTTTCGTAACACAACGCGGCGAACAGCGAACAATGAACTTTATTCGCATTTCAGAAGCACCAGATGGGGTATTCCCTATGACCTTGCGTTCACGCAATTTACAACCCGGCTATGAAACCGTGTGGGACATCGACCGTCAACAATACCGCACATTTAACTCCAACACTCAAGTTGGATCTATCTCGAGTTCATCTCGTGACGTAAGCATTAGATTGTTCTAAAAAATACTCCAAGGTTGAAGGTTTGCCGCTACCTACCAAAAGGCGGCCTGTTTTACCAACCTCCTTCGGTAAGGTTTGCGGTCTACCTTAAAGGCCGCTTTTTTTCTTACGACTAGTAATCTCCATAAGAGAACCTTGGAAGATGAATTCGTGAGATTTGAAACAGGAGGCTGTGTGCTTATTTTTATAATAACTTTGTTGGTTTCGTATGAGGATCCTCAAATCATCGAGAGCGA
>UEXM01002241.1_pt1 | contig 13385 bp, 9 predicted proteins | sample 1796661 | NCBI WGS metagenome assembly UEXM01 (sample SAMEA4772469, study PRJEB27181) | metagenome | reverse complement strand
CGGTGGTTCCCCCGCAACCCGAAGCCCGTCGCCTTTAACCTTTAACCCTTAACCTTCACCCTTTAACCTTTATATTTAATCACTTCCTCTGTGCACTCTGTGACCTCTGTGGTAAATAAAATAGCTTAAAAAATAGGTTCGACTCTGCTTGATTTCTGATTTCTGCTATCTGATTTCTAAAATCTGCTCTTTTACCTTTCATCTTTAACCTTCTTTTTGCACCACAGAGTACAACAAGGCGCTTCGCGCTACACAGAGAAGACAACACAATTAAAACACGGTGCTTAACCGTAGGCGGGAGTTTACCTCGCGCATGTTTAAGTAAAGCGCGCGGCATAAAGCCCCGCCTACAAAACAATTAAAACGCGGTGGTTCCCCCGCAACCCGAAGCCCGTCGCCTTTAACCTTTAACCCTTAACCTTCACCCTTTAACCTTTATATTTAATCACTTCCTCTGTGCACTCTGTGACCTCTGTGGTAAATAAAATAGCTTAAAAAATAGGTTCGACTCTGCTTGATTTCTGATTTCTGCTATCTGATTTCTAAAATCTGCTCTTTTACCTTTCCCCCTTCCCCAAAACGAAAAAAAGCCGCATAAATGCGGCTTTTAGGCTTAATCCCCAATAGGAACTAACAAAATATTAGTTACCGCCAGTACCACCGGTACCGCCAGTAGTTGTATCACACTCTAAAGACTCAGTGCGAGTTTCGTTCTCACCGTCAGCTGTTACAGTAAATGCAGCATCAGCAATGTCTGCTAATGAACCTTTATATTTAACAGTTACGTTGTAAGTTTCACCATCGATCATGTCGTTAAGGGCATAATTACCTGCGCCATCACCTTTAGCAACTTTAGAAGCTTTGCCAGTTCTGCTGTATTTAACTAACGCACCAGAAGCACCAACAGAAACATCAGTATCGTTACTACACTGAGCAACAATAGCTAAAGACTCTGATTGGTAAGTAACTGGAGACGCAAGCGTTACGTTAACATCACCACACAGTGGAATTTCGCCGTCTGATGCAAACCACGAATTACCTTCACGGTCAGTTATCGTAAGCTGGCCTTCTGCATTTGCAGAAACATTAGGGTTATAATTAGCACCTGATGAAGCAGCATTAGGTTTTACGAATAAAACACCATAACCATCACTTGAGCTAAGCGTTGCGTATAAACCACCAGCTGGCACATCGTCACCTGAGAACAACAAGCGAACGCCGTCAGTACAACGTGCTTCTTCTTGAGATGCCACAAAGAATGTTAAGTGATCAGTCATAAAGCTAGCGTTGTAAAAATTGCTATCAGTAGTTGATAATGCACCTACTGTTACTTTTTCAGTTTCAGTTGTCCATTCACCCGTATCTTCGTTTTGAGAAGAAAGAGTTAATTCGTCACCTGTTACAAAACCTTTGCTTACAGGTAATGCCATGTTAACGTTGATAGGTTGTGAGAATTTTTTAATTTTCACACCGTTATTATCAACCATGTTTACACTTGCTACAGTTACTGGTGTTACAATTGTGTCTGCATCACCAGACTCTAAACCTTCTGGAGTAATTGCAGCGCCTGTAGAAGTACTTGTGTCGCCAGTAATAACAGATAGGTTAACTGAGTTACCCGTTACAATGTTACCGTCAGCATCTTGTAAAGTAGTGCCACCAGGAATAACTACCGACGCTTTGTCGCCTTCAACACTGGCTGTAATGTCGTCTGCTGAACTACCACCTGAAATTTCAGAATCTTTTGAAACAGCAGCAACACCTTCAGATGTTACTGAAGTTAATGGTAATTGAACTTCTACGTCGCCGTCACCAAAATCAGAAAGGTCAATTACAAAGCTTTTTGTAACGTAACCAGATGCAGTTACAACCGCAGTAACCTGAGAAACGCTAGCACCTTCTTTTAACTGAAAAGTAAAGCTACCATCTTCAGAAACAACTGAAGATGTAACGTTACCGTCTACATCAACAACGTTTGTAGAGGCTTCGCCATTCTCAAAAAACGATACTTCAGAAGAAACAACATCAGTTGTAGCTCTGTCTACTACGCTACCAAAAACTACAGCGCTAATTTCTGCAGGTGCTTCAGGTGGAATTACTACAGCCGGTGGCGGCGGCGGTGGTGGTGTTACTTTATTATCGTCGTCATCGCTTAAACAGCCAGTAAGAACGAACGTTGATGCTACAGACAGGGCTAATAGCGATTTTTTGTTAGTTAACATAGGGAGTCCTTTTATTCCTTTATATAAACAATCAATAAACAAGGTTTTTTACTCGTTAATATAGTAGTGCATACTTTAAAAAAGTATAGTTATAACGCAACAAAAAGGGCAAAAAACCAACATTTTTTAATTAGGCGCATAAAGCGCCAAACAGTTAATTTGTTATTATCATATAGACTAACTAGTAACTTGTACAATAGTTAGGCTAAAAAATTGTTACCGAAATTGTTACCGGTAAGTTAAGTACACTTCTTTTAGTCGGGCTAAGTTAGCGTAAATATAATCGCTAGACGCACGCCCCTGATTTAACAGTAAATTATCTAAATTTACCGCTGTACCTGGGGTATACCCTTGGTTAAATACCAAACGATTATGCGACTCACCAATTTGCGAGCTTATGCTATGCCTGTACTCGCTAGTACCGGTTACTTGCCCGTAGCGAGTAACTGCCATATCTTTACGCGGCGTTAGCGGAATACTAATACTGGCACCGGCTTTTTGGGCATCGGTATTTTCATAAAATAACCCAATGTAGCTGTCGCCAAACCAAAAACGGCTTTCTAACTTAACGCCGCTGTCGCCGTAAAAGTAGTTACCCACTTGGGCGTGCAGGGTCATATTTTGTTCAACCCAATTATATTGATACGAAAGGGCTTGGTATTCTTCGCTGCCTAGGTAATCTTGGTATTCAAAATAACCTAACTTGGCACTTACTTTATGGCGGCCTTGCTTGCTTAACCACGCGGTTTCGTTGGTTATGCCCTCAAAGTCGTAATATTCTTTAAAAAAGCCCGCTTGCGTTTGGTTATAAAAACCAAACGGCAATTTAAAGGTTTGATGTACAGCCGCGCGTGTTATGCCGGTTTCTTTTCTGTAGTTATGATACGGTTTGTTTTTGTCGTAATCGTCGCTATTAGCCAAGTGCACTTGGCCGCTTACTATAACCCCGCCGCCTTGCCATAAAGGCACTTCTAAATCAGCTTTTAGCGCTAACGAGTAATCGTATACACCCAACTCTGTAGCATAGGTATTACTAATAGTGGGGCTTAAGGTTAAGCGCGGTTTAAAATAAGGTGAGTTAGCATACGTTGCGCCAATCCAGGTAAGCCCACCGGGTGGGGTTACTGCATTTTGTGTTATGGCTAAATCGGGGGTAATACCATTAACAATAAATTCGCGGTAGTTGTCTACCTCGCCTTGTAAGGTAAACAGCGCAATATTGTATTTATTTAACTGAATATGAAACCCAGCCTGTTGCTCGGTAATTATTTCGCTTACTCGGCCTAATACTAACCCTAACGCGTCTATGTCGTTACGGTTAAAGGTGGCGTTTTCAAACTCAATGTATATTTGCTTGTCAACGCTGTAAGCCACGGCTATGTTTTCAAAGCCGTCTTTAGCTAGTTGTGTTTTTAATGCTAAAGCTTGTTTGTTAAGCGTAGGCTCGCTATAGGTAACACCTAAAGGCGCTGAATGCACACCGCTGCGCGCAACATCGGCTTGCGTGGTGGTGTGTTTGTTAGCCGTATTATTAGCACGCTTTAGCGCTGCGTTTGCCGTACTAGGCGTTGGCGCATTAACTGTTGCGTGCTGTTTTAAACTGGTTTTAGCCGGTAACGCCGCGGTAGTGTGTGTTGGCGCGGGAGCCGGTTGTGGGTAATTGACCTGGTTACTTAAAGGCAGGGTAAAATTAACCCCCCAATAATTGCTTTCATCCTCAGAAAAATCAGTACTACTATAAAAGCGGCTGGTTAGGGTAATTTCACCAATATCATATAACCATTCTTTAGGTATGGTTAACCTTGCTGCCGCATTGACAGCCTCTGCATCATACTCAGTAAGCAAGCTAAACCACTTAAACGGTTGCCACTCTATACCCGCAAAAGCACCATCCATCTGGCCAGTTGCTCGGTCACTTGCACCTACACCGGCACTAAACCTAAAATCCCATAACTCTTTTGAGGCAACGGCATATAGGGTTTTATAATTATTCGCAGCGCCGCCAATATCCTTCATACCAATAGCAACACTAAACCAATCTTGAGGTATGTAAGGTATTTGGTACTTAGCGTTAAACGATAAATCACGGGTTTGCCCACGCCCCTCACTATGAAATAAATTATCGTGAATTGAGTTAGATGCTATTTGCCCACTAACCTCAAAACCCTTAAATAATCCAGCTGAAGCAATAAAATTATGGCCATCTATATACTTCAGCCCTCTAAAATCAAGCTGATTATTGTAGCCCATATCAACTACACCAGAGTCCATTACTTCTGCATTAGGGGTGTTAATTAAGCCAGTATAACCCGCAAAAGATTGATAGTGGTTTATTTCATCTGCAGCAATAGGCAAGCTAAGTGCAGCTGCACAGCTTAAAAACAGGGTGTTCAATTTAGGCATGAATAGTCCAAACTTAAAATTATAATTTCCATGGGCTTGGTAAAAAGTTTAAAGGGCAAAAGTTAAACAAGCAAGCTTTATCGGGCTTCGGGCTATTAAAAACCTTTAAACTAGCTCCTTGGCCCTTTCGCTTAGTACCTAGTTCCTATAACTTCCTAGCACCTTTACCCTTTCACCTCATAAGCGCAGCGCCTCTTAAACTCTTTGTGAATAAATTACTTAAAACCTATTTTCACAAAGAGAAGTGAATGAGCGTAAATGAGAAGACATAGTTACTCGATTTATTTCAAACACTTAAATTAAGCCGCTTTACTCCATCAATAAGCTTAGTTGTATTAAAGTTTATCAACAGACCAGCATTGATTTTTGACAACTTCATATACGTCAAAGTTTGCGCTGAATGAACTGGTAATAACTTATCAACTGACTTTAACTCGATTATTAATTTACCGGGTATTAATAAATCCAATCTATAGCCTGCTTCGATCTCAAGACCCTTATAGTGAATTGGTAGTGAAACTTGTGCTTCAACAATAAAAGCACTTTGTTCCAGCTCATACAAAAGGCAAGACTCATAACTAGATTCTAATAAACCTGGGCCTAATTGTTTATGCACTTCAATTGCGCATCCAATAACTTTTTGCGTGAGATGATTAGTATCCATACTTATCCTAAAACAATAAATGCTCTCTTCAGCGCAGCGCCTCTTAACCTCTTTGTGAATAAATCACTTAAAACCATTTTTCACAAAGAGAAGTGAATGAGAACAAAATGAGAAAAGCCATGGGTTGCGGGCAATGAGCTTCGAGCTGTGGGCTATAATACACCTAGCGCCTAGTCAATTCCCTAGAACCTATAACCTTTACTTTCCTAGAACCTTTGTCTTCCTAGAACCTTTGTCTTCCTAGCCCCTAAAACCTAAACCTTAAACCGCTTTTAAGTGACTCTGCTCTTTTGGGTTAACTAATTTAGTTACAAAACGTGTAAAGTCAGTACCTAAGTTTTCATCACGTATGCTATATTCTAAAATTACTTTTAAATGACTATAGCTCAAAGTAGTTTATTAATTGCAGCAGCTATATACTCAGCTTGCGCTTGTGAGGCCACCGAATCGGTAGACTCGACCATAACACGAATAAGCGGCTCAGTGCCTGATTTACGCAATAAAACACGCCCAGTGTCTGCCAATATACTTTCGGCTTCAGTTACAGCTTGCTTTACTGAGTCAGTATTGAGTATTTCATCGGCATTATTTTGTGTTAAACGCACATTGAGAAGTACCTGAGGTAGTTTTTGCATACCCGCTACGTAATCTTTTAATGATTGCTTTTGCTGTATAAGCGCGGTTAGCACTAACAGTGAGGCTACAATGCCGTCACCTGTAGTCGCATAGTCTAAATGTAAAATATGGCCTGATCCTTCACCGCCTAACTTCCATCCGGTGTGTTTTAACTGCTCAACCACGTATCGGTCACCTACTTTAGCGCGCTTAAATGGTATATCCATTTCCTTAAGCGCTAGCTCTAACCCGAGGTTAGACATTAGTGTACCAACAACACCACCCTGCATTTTGCCCTGCAGCTTTACTGCTTTAGCTAAAATATAAAGTATTTGGTCACCGTCAATCACAGCGCCACTATCATCAACAAGCATTAGCCTGTCGGCATCACCATCAAGCGCTATACCTAAGTCTGCATTATTTGCTACTACGGCAGATTGCAAGCTATCTAAATGGGTAGCACCGCATTGCTCATTAATATTTAAACCATTAGGTTTATCATTAATGCTAATAACCTCTGCACCTAGCTCTGCATATACATTAGATGCAATATGATAAGCAGCGCCATTGGCGCTATCTACAACAATTTTTAACCCTTCAAGTGTTAACTCTTTTGGAAATACGCCTTTACAAAACTCAATATAACGGCCTGCGGCATCGTTAATACGTCTAGCTTTACCTAAACGCTCTGAGCTTACACACTGCATTGCATTGTTGTTTAATGCTTGCTCAAGCAAGGCTTCAATTTCAAGCTCCTGTTCATCGTTTAGCTTAGTGCCATAGTTATTAAAAAACTTAATACCATTATCATAAAATGGATTATGCGATGCACTAATAACTACACCGGCATCAGCTCTAAAGGTTGATGCTAAATAAGCAACAGCAGGCGTTGGCATAGGCCCAACAAAGGCAACATTAACACCCGCAGCAGAAAGGCCTGCTTCCATTGCCGACTCAAACATATAGCCGCTATTGCGTGTATCTTTACCGATTAAAATCTCTTTAGTGCCGCTTGAGGCTAAAACAGTGCCTGCAGCCCAACCAAGTTTCATTGCAAAATCTGGTGTGATTGGAAACGTGCCAACTTTGCCTCTTACACCATCGGTACCAAAATACTTACGTGACATGATTATTCCTTTATAAATTTAGTAAAAATTGGTTTTAAAAAATAAAATTTTAGAAAGGAAAAAGCGCGAGTGTAACTCACGCTTTTTATACTTTTAAAAATTAGAATCAACTAAGAAATTCGTTGCTAACTTTAACCCTAGCTTTGAAGGTTAACTACATTATTTACGCTTTTAGTATTATCTTTAGATTCATTTTCAAGTCTGGCATTCCATACTAAATCACAAATACCATCAGTGGGGTTAAAGCCAGTTGGTGCATCAAGTAGTAGCTGACGTATTTTTTCATGCTCAAAGTTATGACATGCAATATCAAGCGCATCAATAAAAACATTAAGCTCACTGAGTGGCAGCATTACTTCATGTGCAGTCATTATACGCTCATGCGGTGTTTGCTCTACGTTATCGCCTATTAATAGCTCTTCATACAGCTTTTCACCTGGGCGTAAACCGGTACATTTAATTTCAATATCACCATGCGGGGTATCATCTGTTTTAATTTCGAGGCCCGACAATCTAACCATTTTAGTTGCCAAATCACTTATTTTTACCGAGTCGCCCATATCAAGTACGAATACATCACCGCCCTTGCCCATAGCGCCTGCTTGTATTACTAGCTGTGCAGCTTCGGGAATAGTCATAAAGTAACGGGTTATATCTGGGTGAGTAAGTGTAATTGGGCCACCTTCTTTTATTTGGCGGCGAAATAGTGGTACAACAGAGCCACTTGAACCAAGCACATTACCAAAACGCACCATACAAAAGCGTGTTTGGTGTTTAGCCCCCTGCTCTTGTGCTAAACCTTGCAACACTAGCTCGGCCATACGTTTAGTCGCGCCCATTACATTTGTCGGGCGTACGGCTTTATCAGTAGAAATCAATACAAAGGTATCTACCTTAGCCTCAACAGCGGCCTTTGCGGCGTGGTACGTGCCAAATACATTATTACGTACCCCCTCTACTACATTGTGCTCAACCAATGGTACGTGCTTATAAGCAGCGGCGTGGTAAATGGTTTGCACACCAAAGGTTCTCATTACCGTTTCAAGGCGATTTACACGTTGTACTGAGCCCATGATAGGGATGAGTTCAATATTAAGCGTATTATTAGTTATGTATTCACCTAATTCTTTTTCAATTGAATAAAGGGCAATTTCACTGCGCTCAAACAACACTAACTTAGTCGGTTTGAGTTTCACTATTTGTCTACACAGTTCTGAACCGATTGAGCCACCAGCACCAGTAACCATGACTACTTTATCAGTTATATTGGCAGTCATTAAATCATCTTTAGGAGTTACTGGGTCGCGCCCTAGTAAATCTTCAATTTCAACATCTCTAAATTCAGAAAGCTTCGCTTTACCTTCGACTATATCGGCCATGCCCGGGATTGAAAGTACTTTAATAGTTAATGGCTCAAGTTGTGCGAGTACTTCTTTGCGCCTTGCACGTGTTTCACTAGGCATAGCAAGCAGCACTTTGGTTGCTTTACGTTTTTTTATTAATTCATGTATGTCATTAAACGCACGTACCGGTATGCCTTGTATTATAGATCCATGTTTTGTCACGTCGTCATCAATAAACGCACTGACAAAATACTCAGGGCCTGCATTTAAAGCAGTCGCTAATTGACGCCCCGACGAGCCTGCACCATAAATAATAACCGCATCTTTGTTGCTGGTGGTCATTCTTCCTATCAGTGCGCGCACTATAATGCGTGAACCACCTACGGTTAATAAACATAGCCAAGCAAAAATAAATGGCATTGTACGTGGTATATCTATACCAACAAAAAATGCTAGTAACACCAAGCTTACCGTAGTGATAAGCGTACCGAGTATAATGGCCCATACTGCTTGTGAGTTCATATACCGCAAAACAGCGCGATACAAGCCCAAGCTAATAAACGCATATAAACTAATGGGTATTAAAAGTATTAATAATAACCAATTACTAGTAACACTTAATGGCTCTAAGCTATCAAGCCTTACTATTAACGCCAACCAAAAGGCGGCTGCTATAAAAAGTGAATCGATACATAAAGTAATAACACGCTTTTTAGCACGCGGGGCATTAATAATTGAGCGGATAAAGCTATCCATAACACGTTCCTTTGCGGTTCAATTAAAGGGCATAACCCATGATGAGGTTTGAAGTTAACAATAATATAACTATAACAAAAAACTCATTAATGTAATTAGTCTTAAATGATGATTTATTTGTTACACGCTTAGAGATTAATTAGAGCTTAAACGCTTAATTGAGAGAGTTAAAATATATAAGTAATGTGACTATTGGTGTAGTAAATAATGCCTAAAAACTGTCTCAAGAGTGTCTCACGTGAGACACTCTTCAAGAAATAGCGCATTTAAATTAATGCGTTAAAAGCATCCAACATTTAGGCCCAATAGATATTACGATTGGGTGATGAGCTTATGTGCTATACATCTTATCAATTAATGAATTAAACAACCCACTTTATTCCAATCTGCATCATATAAGCAAATATTCAAGCATTAAGCCTATACAACGAGTACAGCTTATAATTATTAATTAATAATTATAAGCTGAGTGCTATTCACACCTTTAAGATTTAGAAGCTTTTTCAAATACTTCTTTCATTACTTGTGTTGTTTTAGCTATTTCAGCTTCAGTAAGCGTTGGGTGTACTAAAAACATCATTGATGTTTCACCGAGCTCAACTGCATTGGGTAAACGTTTTTCTGGACGCCATGGGGTATTATCAAATGCTTTCTCTAGGTAAACCTCAGAGCAGCTTCCTTGAAAACATGGTACACCATGTTCAACTATCTCGTTAACAATACGGTCGCGATCCCAACCATCAGCTAGTTGTTCAGGCTTAACAAACATGTAATGTTTATATTCAGCGTGTTCAATATAGCTTGGTACTGTTACTAATCGAATACAGCTAAACTCGCTTGCAGCTTTATCTAGTTCAGCGCCATATGCTTGGCGTTTTGCAGTCCAGTCGCTCATACGCGTTAATTGAATGCGACCAAGCACAGCTTGCATTTCGGTCATACGCCAGTTAGTACCAAAACTTTCGTGTAACCATCTAAATCCTGGTGGGTGTTCACGGTTATAAATAGCATCAAAGCTTTTACCGTGGTCTTTGTAACTCCACATAGTGGACCATAACTCTTTTGAGTTAGTCGTTACCATACCGCCTTCGCCACCAGTCGTCATGATTTTATCTTGGCAGAAACTCCACGCGCCCACATGGCCAATACTACCCACAGAGCGACCTTTGTATTTAGCACCATGCGCTTGGGCACAGTCTTCAATTACATAAAAGCCATGCTCTTTACTCAATGCCATTATGTCGTCCATTTCAGCAGGCATGCCCGCTAAATGCACCACAATAACCGCTTTAGTTTTTGGTGTGAGTACCGCTTTTATACTTTCGGCGGTAATTGCTTGGCTATTTAAATCTACATCGGCAAAAACAGGTGCAGCACCAGAGGTAACAATGCTTGAGGCAGACGCTAAAAATGTACGTGGTGTCGTGATAACTTCATCACCAGAGCCTATATCAAGTGCTTTTAATGCGATATCAAGCGCTAACGTACCATTACCTAAAGCAATGGCATATTCACTATCAGCCCAAGCAGCGAATTCTTTTTCAAATTCACGGCCTTCAGTGCCGGTCCAATAATTAACTTTGTTTGATAAAACAACACGGCTTACGGCATCGGCTTCATCTTGAGTAAAGCTAGGCCAAGGAGAGAAAGGGGTATTTAACATGGTATTCCTATTAATTCCGTATAGAAAATTTTATAAATCATTACTTTTAATGGCTTTTAATTACAACAGCAGGAGAGCCAAATGCAGTAACATTGTCAGGTATATTTTTTATAACAGTACTACCCGCACCAATTAAACAGTTATCACCAATGGTTATTAATTGTTTTACTCGGGTGCCAATACCAACCCAGCTTTTACTACCCACAGCAACGCCACCAGCTAAAGCTACATTAGGGCAAATATGGGTAAAATCATCAATGACACTGTCATGCTCAATAACAGCAGCAGTATTTATAATACAACCAACACCAACTTTAACAAAAGCATTAATAACAGCACCTGCAAAAATCACTGTGCCCGGCGCTATCTTAGAATATTGACTTATAACTGCTGTTGGATGAATTAAGGTAATAAGGTTAAAACTGTTTTGTTGTAATAGCTGTATTTTTTGTTGGCGGATTTCATTATTACCTATCGCAACTACAACGTCATTACTCAACGTGGTCTTTGTATTATTTAGGGCTATTAAATCAGCGCATGTACCGTGTATTGGCCAGTGTTCAATATGTGTTTTACTGGGGTAAGCGTCATCATAAAAGTTAACTATAAAACCAAGCTGCTCTGCAATATCAGCAATCACTTTGCCATGACCGCTTGCACCAACTATAGCCAACTCTTTAGTCATTATTGGAGCCTTTAAATGGTTCTATAGTCACATGGCCGTCAGCACTTATGCCTTCACGCACAAACACTTTTTTTACGGTAAGCAATAATATTTTTAAGTCGAGTAAAAAGCTGTGGTTATCTACATACCACACATCAAGTTTAAACTTTTGATCCCAGCTAATGGCATTGCGACCATTTACTTGCGCCCAACCAGTTATGCCCGGTCGCACATTATGACGACGTGCTTGTTCAGTACTATACAGAGGTAAATACTGTACCAATAATGGTCGTGGGCCGACTAAGCTCATATCCCCTTTTAATACATTAAATAAACCAGGTAATTCATCTAAACTGGCAGAGCGTAAAAAAGCACCAAATTTAGTCATACGCTCATCATCAGGCAGCAAGTTGCCATGCTTATCTTTACCATCAAGCATGCTTCTAAACTTCATCATTTTAAATACATTACCCTTCAAACCAGGTCGATTTTGAGTAAATAAAATAGGCGAACCTAATTTAAAACGAATGAGTACTGCAACAACAATTATTACTGGTAATAAAATAAGTAATGCGCAAAGAGCAACTATAAAATCAAAAAGGCGCTTCATTTAGAAAACTCCTTTTCATAAGCATCCCAGACAATAGTGGAGCTAAAGTTTTTAACAGCCCATTCTTTACTCTGAGAATAATTATCTTTAGGTTTAGTTTTTGAACTTATGTAATAGTCTATTTCTTTCACTATTCGCCCCGTTTCCTGAAAAGGAAATAATTTACCACTAACGCCATTACAAACACTATCCTTAACACCAACCACATCATAACCAAACGTAGGCACATCAAACCCAGCGGCTTCCAAAGCCACGTTCCCAAACCCCTCCCTGTGCGATAAAAACAAGTGCAAATCAGCCAGATAAAAAAAGTAACGGACGTCACTAACTTGATCAAAGTGAAAAAAGTTAGGAAATTTTAATAAACGACTTACCGTTTTAATAGCAGTTTCATCTTCCAAGCGGCCAACGAAGATTAATTTAAAATTTGGCAAATGACTTAAATCATTGAATATTTTTTCTATCTCGATAACCCCTTTGTCAATACAGATACGACCAATGCAAACTGTAATAAAGTCAGAATTATTAAAACTAATTTTATCCTTTATAGCTAACACTTTACTCTCATCTAAAGGGGACTTTAACCAAGCTAGATCTATTCCATTTGATGAGCCATGAAGCAAAACTATTGACTTTGCTGGGCAGGTAATTTTCTCATCAATAAACCGTTGTTGAAGTGACTTAGAGATAAAAATACATTTATTACTTACCTTTAAGGATAACTTATCTAGCAATTCAAAAAATTTACGTTTTTTACCCGAATAGTTTTCGTACACTCTTCCTCTTATGATAGCAACTCTGTTCTTTTGGAGTGTAAGAAATGATGAGATAGAACCGAGCAAAAGGGCTTTGGGAGTAGAGTAGATAACGACATCAAATCTATGAGAAGTAAAGAAGATAAAAAGTTTAAACAAACAAACAAAATCTCCCCACAAATTAATTTCACGGCTAAAAGGAAAGTAAATATATTTTCCAACATTCCTTTTTTCTAAATCATTAATTTGCTTTATATCTCCACCAGAAATAAGGGTTATATCATATTTTCCCAGTGAGGCTAAATACTCTAGTTGTCCTTTCATCAGAAAGTTAAATGAAATCGCATCGGTCACGATAATGCATATTTTTTTTTTCATAACTTAATATCGTGCTTGCTGTTAATTGTTGACGGGTTATTAACTTTTGTTTTTATTTGCTTCGCAGGGAACTCTGCTTGTAAGCTGTTATCTTCGGTCGGTTTGGTTTCAACACTATTCGCAGCAACCCAATTTTCCTTTCCTACAACTTAATTTCATGCAACTACTAAATGGACAGCAATCCA
>UEXM01002391.1_pt1 | contig 13399 bp, 10 predicted proteins | sample 1796661 | NCBI WGS metagenome assembly UEXM01 (sample SAMEA4772469, study PRJEB27181) | metagenome | reverse complement strand
GCATTATGCTTATCATAGTGTAAAGAGAGTTTTCGAAGTAATCTCAGATAAAGATTTGATGAGCTATGACATTGTTTCAATGCCCGGTCTTATAAATTCAGGCTTGACTCAAGACCTAATTAGAATTGCGGAAGAAAGAGCAGACACATTGGCGATCATCGACCTAGATGGCGGATATAGAAAGCCATACGAAGATAATGGCGTTGAAGCACTTGGTTCCGCTGCATCTGCAATTAGCAAAGCGGAAAGCTTGGATTATGATACAAGTTATGCTGCCACCTATTACCCACCAGTTCGATTGTTAGACACAGCGGCTGGAACAGAGGATGTAACTGTTGTTCCTCCTTCTGTTGCGGCGATTGGGGCAATTGCCAAAGCTGAGGCAACTAGCCAAGGTCCTTGGTTTGCACCTGCTGGATTTAACCGAGGCGGAATTGGAGTTCTTGGTGGATCTGCTGGTCCTCGTGTTGTAGGTAGCCTTGAGCACCTAACAAAGAAAGATCGTGATGATCTTTATGAGCAAAACATTAACCCAATTGCTAGGTTCCCATCCATTGGAGAGATTGTGATCTTTGGTCAAAAGACCCTTCAACAAACTCCATCAGCCTTGGATAGAATCAATGTAAGACGTCTTATGATTTATCTTAAGAAAAGAATTGGTCGTGTTGCTGATACTATCCTGTTTGATCAAAATGTTCAAACAACATGGTTTAGATTTAAGACAAGAGCGGATGTAATATTGGCTGATGTAAAGGCTAGATTTGGTATCACAGAATATAAACTAATATTAGATGAAACCACAACAACCGCAGACTTGGTTGATCGTAACATCATGTATGCTAAAATCTTTATTAAGCCAGCCAGAGCGATAGAATTCATCGCAATCGACTTTGTTATAACAAAATCCGGGGTTGAATTTTAATCATGAAACTAATTAAGAATAACATAGGAGAATTTTAATCATGGCATTTTGGAGCACCGGCGAAACAACGCCGAAAAGAAATTTTAGATGGCTAGTCACTATGAACGACAAAATACAGTGGTGGGCAAAGACCGTCACTACGCCGGCATACGAGGTTAGTGAAGTCGAACATGATTTTATGGATAATAAATATTATTATCCGGGACGTGTAACTTGGAATGAAATTAGTTTAACACTAGTTGATCCTGCGGGAGATCCTATTGATTGTGTTGCTGAAACATTAGATATCATCAAGGAATCTGGGTATAGTCTTAAAGATGCATCGGGTGATGGACAATTTATAGCGAAATACAGTGCCAGAGATGCATTAAAAGGAATTAAAATAGAGGTTTTGGATGATGCTGGAACGAGAATAGAACAGTGGGAATTGAAAAACCCATTCATCAAATCAGCTAAATATGGCGACTTGGATTATTCAAGTGATGATCTAAGAACAGTAGAGTTGAGCATAAGATATGATTGGGCTACTTGTAAGTTTAGTAAAGATACAAGTTCCGATTTCGACCCAGAATCCTAGGAATAACAAATGAGCTTTTGGGCAACAGCGGGAGAGCCGCTTAGAAAAAATAGATATTTATTAAACTTTCTAGGCACCACCAGAATGGAAGTAAAGACCATTACTTTGCCTAATTTTGAAACAGAACCGTCAGAACATAAGCTCATGAATCACATGTTTAAGGTTCCCGGCATTGGAAAGTGGACTGATGTTACTATGACTCTTGTTATGACAAAAAACATTTTGCAAAGCACACTTTTAAGTAAAACGGGATATCGTAATATTGATAAGCTAGGAGATACAATGGAAAAAGGAAGCGAAATGAAAGAAACTAGAGTAGATGTTCCAAGAATCACAGTATTAGATGAGTCCGGAGCCACAATTCAAACTTGGGAGCTATATGGTGCCTTTATTAGTTCGATAAATTATGGTGACCTTGATTATTCAACTGATGACTTTATTACAGTTGATTTAACATTATCAATCGATTATGCGACAGTAGCATAATATAACAGACAAGAGAGGTGAAAATTGTCAAGAAGAAATAACGAAGATCGTATGATGGGCACACACAAGCCCGAGCATGCTGATCCTCCCCCACAAGTTCAACAGTCACAAGCTTTTGACCCGTTGCATTTCGTTGCACCGACAGAATTTGTTGAATTACCATCAGAGGGAAAAGGGTATCCTCCTAATCACCCTCTGCATGAAAAGGATACCATTGAGATAAGGTTTATGACAGCAAAAGACGAAGATATTTTATCTTCCCAAACTTTACTTAAAAAAGGAGTTGCTATCGAGAGGTTCTTGCAGAACGTAATTGTCGACAAGAAAATCAATGCTAAAAAGCTCTTTGTAGCAGATAGAAACGCAATACTTATCGCAGCCAGAGTATCTGGTTATGGAAATATATACGAAACTAAAATCACATGCCCTGCTTGCGGGACAATGAATGAATGTACATTTGATTTAAATGACAAAAAGATAATAAAAATAGACCTGAGAGAAGAATTAGAAATTAAAGAAACAGGCCTAGGAACTTTCAGCACTAAAATGCCATATTCTAAATTTAATGTAGAGTATAAAATGTTGACTGGTGAGGATGAGATTCATATCGCAAACCTCTCGGCTGGTAAAAGGAAGCGAAAGGTTGCTGAAACCATGCTATCAGACCAATATAACAGAATGATTGTATCTATCGAAGGACACAGTGATAGAGGAGTTATTTCAAAATATATTGACAATATGCCAACCATAGACTCTAGACACCTTCGTGCGTGTTACAAATCAACGGCTCCGGACGTTAAAGTAATACAAGAATACAATTGCCACTCCTGCGGCCATGAGCAAGAGATGGAGGTGCCTTTCGGGGCAGACTTTTTTTGGCCTGACTCCTAAATATATCGAAGCAACCTATGAGCAGTTCTTCCAATTAAAACACTTTGGAGGGTGGTCATTTACAGAAATGTATAATTTACCAGTTGGTCTTAGGATGTGGTGGCTTAAGAGATTACAGAAGCATTATGAAGAAGAAAGAAAGGAGTCTGAAAAGGCTTCTAGAAAATCAAGATAATAAATGTCCTACGGGGCATTTTTTTATTTAAACTATTTATTGATACTTGGAGGTTTTCATATGAATTCAAATAAAAAACAACTACTACAAGAGTCTTGGCTTGAAACTCTTGGATCATGGAGTAAGAGCTTGCTCAAATTGATGTATGGAGATACTCCTATGGTGTCTACATTGAAAGGCGAGATCCCCATAACAGAAGAAGACGAAGATGGCCAAGGAAGACGTTTCATAATCAGAGGGAAGCATAAAGATGTTAAAGCATATGCCAGAGCCCTCGTTGCAGAGAAGAATTATATTGATGCATATGTTGAATATGGTAGCGAGCACCCTAGAACTGTCAAAAACAGATCATTGTTGGATAATGCAATATCTGAATTCGAAACCGAGACAAGCCTAATTTGGCCATTTAGAGATGAGGAATAATAAATGGCTGAGATAACAAAGAAAGAATTTGATCAGCTTAAAAAAGAAGTAGAACAGCTTAGAAAAGAAAAAGCTGAAAGAGAGGCCACTGCTGTCGATAACTTGGATGAGCATATTGCTGGTAAAGAGAAACTTCTAGCGATTGAGCTTAAAATTGCCCAAGCAATAGGCGATACCGGGAAAGCCTTGTCCAAGGCTACCGAAATCAATAAGATTTGGGAGAAAACCAATGCAGGGGCATTTGTAAGAGGCTCAGAAGCAGCAAAGAAATTTGCCGATAGTATAGGCATGAGTGAAAAAGAGATCGAAAGATTAATTAATCTTCATGAAGAATTAGGTCCAGTTGGCTTGGAAGCTATGGATATGATGAAGAAGGGATCAGAGGATGTTGCCGTGAAAATTGGCCTTGTGTCAAAAAAAGCAGATAAGATTCTAGGCGGAATGGTAAAGATAGGAAAAATGGCATCATCCCCGGAAGGTATTAAAGGTATGGGTATAGCCCTAAAAGACACCTTTAAGCCAAGCAGAATGGCTGCTAGTCTTTTGCTTAAGATAGCCGAACAGACAATTCTGGCAGCAATAGCCGCTGACAAAGCAACAGCTAGTTTCGCCAAACAGACCGGTATGGGCAGAACAATGACCAAGCAGATTCTAGACACAGGTTTGGCACATAGAAATTTAGGAATTGGTGTCGAAGAATCTGGTAAGGCATACACAGCATTAGCCACTTCTGTCGATAATTTTAGCAGTATGTCCGAGGGTGTTCAAGATAGAATGGCAGTTACTGCTGCTGCTTTTGATAGGTTCGGTTTGGGTGGTGAAACAGCCGGTATTATGATAGAGGATTTCACCAAAAGGCTTGGAATGACAGGAGATCAGGCGGTAGACCTAACCAATGATTTGGCATTAAGTGCAAAAGCCCTAGGCCTCTCTATGTCTAAGTTCGTAAAAGGCTTTCAAGCAGCAAACAAGACTTTGGCTGTTTATGGAAAGAAGGGCGTTAAGGTTTATAAGAACGTTGCTTCTGCCGCAAAAGCTGCTGGTGTAGAGACTGAAACACTGCTTGGTTTAGCAGGCAAGTTTGACACTTTCTCGGATGCCGCAAACACAACCGGTAAGCTAAATGCAATATTAGGTACCCAGATGTCGGCCATGGACATGTTAGCCATGAAAGAAGACGAAAGAATTGAATATTTAATAAGAAATATGCAAGCTTCTGGTAAACAATTCAAAGACATGAACAAGTTTACTCAATTGGCTGTTGCGAATGCTGCTGGTATAACTGATATGGCAGAAGCTAATAAAGTATTCGGCATGAGTATGGGCAAATATAAAGAACATCAAAGAAAAATGGCCGCACAGAGTAAATCTCAAGAAGAGATGAACAAAAGGATGAAAGAGGCACAAGGGATCGCAGAACAATTAAAATTGATAATGGCTAATTTTGCTATTAGCTTATCTCCATACATCGAGACAATTAAAGATGTAGTTCAAGCATTAGCTGATTTTATGCAGAAAGGATTTGCAGCAGACAATGCAATGAAAGGATTTATTGCTTCATTGGTGATTTTGTCTCCTGTTTTATTGCCGGTATTAAATTTATTTAAAATATTTGGATTGAATTTGTCATTTATTGGCAAAGGCATGGGAAAAGTTATTGGCTTAATAGCCTCAAAAATACCATTGTTAAATACTCTGACGGCCTCACAAGGCGCTCAGAATACCGTACAACAGACAAGTAGAAGAATTTCTATTGTTCAAGCAAAAGCTATGCTCTTATTAGGTAAAGCAGTTATGTTTGTCGGAATAGGAATAGGAATCGCAGCAGCCGGGATTGCTTTATTTGTAAGTCAATTTGGAAAACTTTCAATTGACAAAATGTTTATTACTGCCGCAGTAATTGGCCTGATGGGTGCTGGGTTCTTTTTCTTAGCGAAAGGCCTTATGGCAGCAACTGTTCCGGCTGCTGGGTTTGCAGCCGCAGTACTGGCGATTGGATTTGGTATTGGAATTGTATTTGCTAGCATGGCTTTATTTGTAAGTATGCTGACGGGCCTTATCGAACAATTAGTTTTACTATCACTTAACGGGTGGGGAGCAGTTGGAGTTTTATATGGCCTTGCTGGGGCTATGACTTCAATAGCTGCGGCTGCGGCAGTAATGGCAAATCCTCTTTCAATGGTAGGGCTCTATATTCTTTGGGAATTAATGGAAGAAATGACATTACAGGCACAAGCACAAGCAACCATGGCCACAGCAGTTGGTGGTGCAATATCTGGTATGGGAGATCTTGCAACAAACATGAAAGAAGCCGTAACGAAGTTTGCTGATTTAGCATCTGCTGATTTCTTTGCTGTGTTTGCTGGAATGTACTTGGGAATTAGATCTTTTATGAATGCACTAGATTTGGATTCTGAGCATGGAATTAAAGTTTCACATACACTTGAAAATTTAGCTTTAATTGCGACTGGGACAAGTGCTGGCGCCATGAGCGGAAACACTGGTAATGCTATTGTGGCGGCTATTAATAAAATGGGTGCCAAACAACAAAAACAGACCATAAGATTAGAAATAGATAGCGAGGGCATCAAAAAGCTATTAGAAGATGGCTATTACGAGCTTGAATGTACTTAAAGGAGAACGATTAAATGGCAATACCAAAAATACTTTTATCAACTGATTCGACCTTAGAAAAATATGCTGATGGCACCAATTCAATATTAGAAATTAGAAGCATGTTGTTTGAGCCACACATTGTTAAGTTTTTAGCTTTTATAACTTCGATGGATCAATCATTCGATTCCACTTGGAACACAGAGGAGGTTTTTGGTAGAAACGACCCAATCGCAATCTTCCAAGGAACCAGAAGAACAATATCATTAGCGTTTAGTGTAGTTGCCGGTAATCTTTCTGAAGCTAAACTAAATCTGAAAAAGATAGACGTTTTGACATCTTTTCTATATCCATCATATAAAAAAGTAACAGGTAAGGCTTCCGAGGGTTTAGGTTCAGTTTATGCTGCCTCATACATGAATGGGGCACCACTAGTTAAAGTTAAGTTTGCAAACTTGATTAATAGTAACGTTAGCGGAAAAGATGACGGCCTAATGGGATATATTGAATCATTGTCTGTCAGTCCCGTTTTAGATGCCGGTACTTTTGTTCAGAACATGCAACACTATCCAAAAACTTATGAATTATCTTTCTCACTAAATGTTCTTCATCAGCAAACACCGGGCTGGAATACAAATGGAGATTGGATTGGAGACAATCACTTCCTCGGAACGCCAAAGGCGTTTGCCGGAGACTTTGAGGTTGTTACAAGCGCAGAAAACGATCCATTTGGTGTACAAGAAATGGTAGATCCAGATGCTCTTCCGGAGGGTGGAGATGTAATCTCTCCTTTGGGCGCTTTTAATATGGAAGAGGAAGCACGAAACGCTGAACTTGAGGCGGCTGGTCTTGATCCACTAGCATCAGTGATAAGAGATAACAATATAACATTATTTGGCGATTAACAGGATTTAAAATATGTCTAGAAATAAAAAAATTGGAGTTAACAAAGATACCCAATATAAAGAAGTACTTGAAGAGCGAGGTGTTAATAAAATAAGACAATACCGAACACCGGTATTAAAAGAAACACCAGAGTTTATGACGACCTTCGATTATACTTGGAGATATGGAGATACATTTTGGAAATTAGCACATAGGTTTTTCCAAAACAAGAAGTATTGGTATGTAATAGCGCAAGTAAATAACAAACCAACAGAATCACATGTAAAAATCGGAGAAACAATAAAAATCCCAGTGGATATTTATGAAGTTTTACAGGCATTAAAATGACACAGAAAAAATATAATAATTATTATTGGTGGGGAAAATACTTAACCACTTTGAATCCAACGGCAAGGAAAGAAGCTCGAAATGTTGGATCAGACGAAGAATTTGTCGGCATGGGCGACGCCCGGCCCACGATTCCATTGGGCGGACCGGCACTTGACTCTAAAATCGGATGGGTATTAGGTCCGTTTTATTATAATAGTATGCACTATTACGAACCCACTGGATATAATAGAGTATATTACTCCCGTCATAAGACATATGGCATTACCGATTCGTGGGCTAATGCCCCGGAAAGCGCCGACAAGATAGTTGATAATGGCCGAATCTACGGGAATTCCAGAGGATGGTATTCTGGTCGTGATATAGATGATGAATTTAAAAATAGAGCGCTTGTTGCCCTTGCTCTTCATAAAAAAGGTAATTCCATTGATTTTTGGCATCTAACACAAATGGTGTATAGCTTTGCATCTAGTTATGAATTCTTCAATCGTGAGAAGTTTTTTGAAGTGTGGGCGGAAGATAACGATTTTCCTCCCGGACCATGGTATGAAGGAACAGAGAAAATTTTAAGATTTTTTAAAGATACTGAAATTCTTGAAGCTATGCTTGAGGTCGCCGATTTGCCCCCAACAGATCCAAAAATATTTGGAGATATGACCGATAAATCATATAAAGAAGCCTTTAATACTATTTTTCCTTATAAAGAGAGTTCTGATTTTTCTTTTATTCCGGCTCTTGAAGGTGAAAGCTCGTATGATCAATCCATTTCAGCGACTGCTAATCTTGAAAAGATTCTTAAAATTGGTTATGGCACCGAAGGAAAATCATTGGATGAACTACAAAAGTACGCTCGGGCGTTGCACTATATTAAAAGAAATACAAGCAACACTCCATCCTTAATAAATTTTGTATATAGCAGCTATGCTGGAAAAGCCGCAAAGATAAAACAGTTTATTAATGCCGCAATAGCCAATTTTGATAAATACCAACCACACATCGAAACAGCAAATATCCCCGATAATTTTGAAAATCCTCAAAAATGGATGGATGAAATCCATAGAAAAGCGGTAAAACTATTAAAAAGAGGAATGTGGCTTGGTAGAGGTAAAGATGCTAGCGGATGTAGAGGAACAGAATGGGCAAATATTGGTGAAGGCTCAAAATGGTCAACATATGATCCACATTTCAGAAACAGATCCGGCACAGCTTGGTTACAATATAAAGTATATGGGACCGCACTCAAAACCCATGCGTTCTATATGGCATATTCTATGTATGATTCAAAAGGCAGTGGGCTGAACTTTAATAACTCCAACGATGGAGAAAGTGGGGATTTCGATAGCAAAAACCCATGGATTATTAATATTGGAGCAAAAAATCTAGCAGAAAAGATGACGGGCAATAGTGTTGTCAAACCAGAGGTTTTTAATTATACCTTTAAAGAAGGCGGCTGGTATGCAGTGCCTAAGGGAAACAGTGGAAAACCATGGTTATGGAGCGGTAAGCTGGATGGGACAGGGGTATGGGGTCTTGATAATCAAAGCGAAGCCCCAAGTATTTTTTATCCGAACGATTATAAGAAAGTTACAAGTGAGGATTATTTCAATGATGTTAATCTCCCCTCAATCGTAAATGACGTATCGATATATGAAATTTATAATATGCCAACCAGAACGGAGCTTACGTTTTTTCAATTATCAAACGAACAAGCGAATAGTTTTAAAAACTATCGAACCATACATGAATACATTCAAAAACATAGAGCACAGCTTTACCCGGGATCGGCAACGACGAGCGTCAAAGAATATGGGATTTGGGCAAAATATTGGACCACAGCAAATATGTACACATATATCGGTTTAGAATTACAAAAAGAAGATGGCACAGAAGCCGGTGGTTTACTTGGGGAGGTTTATAAAAATTTTAAGGAGGAGTTTGCCAAGGAGTATGCAAATCCCTTAATTGCATTAGAGGATAAAAGAACAGCAGATCAAATCTTTAAAGAAGCAACAACGTATGCTGCCTATTCATTAGCGCTGTCGCTGATGACAATTTATCGGGATGAACTTGTATTCAATCTTTATGATAAGTTAGCTAGAATTTATGCGTATACAGAAGATGTGTCGAAAGAAGACATGAAAGGTGTCATAGATGAAGTAGAAGCAGGAATTGAACAAACGGTGGAAGATGCATCAGAGGCCGCAGCCGCAGCAGGGGCAGAAGACTTAACAAAAGACGAAATTGAAGAAAGGCAAGTGTTTTATAAGCAATGCTGGCTATTATCAAACATGGACACTTTGTCATTAGATTATAGAAACGACATGGCAGCTAGAATAAGTAGTGTGACACCGGCTGGTGTTGCAAATATACACACTCCGAAAAATGAGTTCGGCGGGAGAATCAGATTAATTGATTGTGCTTTTAATGAAGATAAGAAAGACATTATAAACAAGTTAACCTCTCCTCGTGGCGAGGATATTGAAGCATTTTTTAATATAAGGCCGGAGCTTGTTTCCTCTTTGGTTCCAATGGTGCGCCTATTTAAAGTGTTTAATCAAGAGGGCATTTTAAGAGAGATTGAGTTTGATTTTCCAAAGAGTATGTCTTCGGATAATTCCCAATACAGGGCTGGACATGAAGGGTTACGTAACACTCATGAGTTTGGAATTAAAGACTTTTCATTTAGCTTTGATGGACAATCACCGGCAACTGCGAGAAATGATATAGTTGCAGATATGACACTGTTTTTTAGAGATTTTAATGATCTAATTAAAAAACGAGAACTTAATGAATTTACCAAAACTCGCAATCAAACAATTGACGGCAATGTACAAGACTTACTTTCCCAAGATAGTAATAAATTTAGCTATCTAGATTTAATTTTGTTTCCCGGATCTGTTCAGGGAATTGGAAAATATGATAATAAAAATCTTCAAAACCCAGAAAATTATAGAATTAGGGCAGATGTTGGTTGGTCTATCAGAGATGATAAAATGTTTCATAAGTTGGCAAAACAATCGGGTACAACCGCAGAGAAAATTAAGAGTTCACTACAAAAAATTAATAAATCGTTTTATTTAAATATGATCGATCATGATCTAGATTTTAAAAGCGATGGGTCCGTCACAATAAAAATTAAGTATAGGGCTTATATTGAATCTATGACAAAAACACCATCGATGGATGTTTTATCAACACCAGAGTTAGTTCGCACTAAAATGTCTTTACAGGATGAGTTAAATGAAATGTGGAACAAGGGGTGTTCTGCCGAACAGATGAATGAATTAATAAATACATATCAGGCGATTGAAGAAGAGATATTAAAAAAATCATACCAATCTATAATATCCAGACTAGCCATAAGACAAAGAATATTTTATACGTATTCTCAATTGAAAGACAAGAGGGCCTTTGCGAGTGATGGGTATTTCAGAGAGCAACCAAAGCCCCATAAACCTGCTACTTCCACAGACAATGTTGCCGAATTGCAGTCCCTCGCAGGTGATGATGATATCGTAACAGAATCTTTTACATATTTGGATGGTGAGCTTAAGTCTTTCAATCCAGCAGATGCTACAACTTTGTCAGATAAAGAGTTTGAAATCATAAATTATTTTTATGTTGGGGACTTGTTTCATACCGTAATGGATTGTATGTATCAGCCGCCACAAGTTGGATCAACAGATATTGTTGGTGCCTTAAAAGATGATGTTAAGAATACTATGACGCTCTTATCAACTTTTGAATATTATAATAGCTTTAAAGATTCATTCGAAACTCTGAACATAGCAGAGATACCAGTGTCGTTAGATTTTTTCACAGAATTTATGGCTAAGAATATTTTGGAAGGTGAGAGAAAATCATATCCGTTGATGGATTTTATGAGAGATATTTGTAACAAACTTATTGTGGAATTGATGAATGAGTTGTGTATTAAGAGCCCAAAGGCACAAAATAAATTTCGATTCCAAACTGCTAATATATTAGCTGCTCCCACCGGAGGGGAGAACCCAATGTCACAAGTACCATATTTGGGAAGTTTGCCATTTCGAGATGTATCGACTGCTTATAATAAAGGTGTTTTACCATTTAATACAAGTTTAGAGAATTATTCAATTGACCAAGCTTGGAATATGCTAGTCGTATACCCAGTGGCGAATAACATGAGTTCTGATCAGAAAACCGGAATAAGATCGGAAGATGAGAAAAATGGCATTAGGCATCTTTATGTTGGAAGACCCAGAGGGCTGGTTAAGACAATAAAATTTTCAAAAGTAGACATGCAATATATTAGAGAAGCCAGATACTTTAACCATGGTTTTAATGGATTGATGCAATTGGGCGCGGTTTATACTGCTACAATTGAGATGATTGGAAATACAATGTTTTATCCGGGGATGACAATTTTTATTAATCCAATATCTCTTGGAAGCGAAGATATGGACCCAACAGATGGTGGCGGTAATGGACAAGTACCTTCATTAGCCAACGCACTTGGCATTGGTGGTTACCACTTAATAAACAAGGTTAAGTCATCAATATCAGCCGGAACTTTTAAAACGACAGTCGAAGCACAATTTTATTATAGTGGGGATGGAAAGTCTGCTCACTTGGTATCAAATACACAAAATAATCCAAATGGCGATACTGATGAAGAAGAGGAAGCATTGAATGATATCAGCAAGAGACAATCTAGTGTTGCTTCTACTGATGAAAGTCAAAAGTTTTGTAATTCTGTTATTGTCGTAAGGCAGGCACAGCTACATGATGTATCGAACCCTGCTTATGACACCAATATAACAGATTTGGCTCCCGGTGAAGATTTGGCTACTATTGTAGATGAGAAAGCAAAAGAAAGAAAGGCACACATTAAACAAACCAAACTAGACTTCCAGAACGAGCAAGCGGAGAAAGCTGCTGCTAAGATCGCAGAAGAGATCGCAAAGACCGAGACCCCATCAGATTAAATCAATTAAGGAACTAAACTAAATGGCTATATATAAAGGAAATAATACTAAGAAAAGGACCAGTTCATTTTTTTATACAAGAGCAAAATATAAGTTTGATGCCTTTAGCTTATTGGATGAAAATTTATTAAAAAGTGTCAAAGACTTTACTTATACTGATAATGCTCTATATGGGAAGGTAAATGACAGCGGTTTTCCCGTTATACCCAAACAAGAGAGCTTAGTTGGTCACTTGATTTCACCACAACAAGATGTGCCTATAAAAATGATTGGGTTTGTAGGTTTACAATTAAACGATTTATTAGATTTAATCGATAGAAACATCGCAGTAGGTAGAATTCCTGTTAATGGATCTTTTTTAAGTAAACTAAGACCTACTGTTGGTTATGTGAGCCCCATTGATGAATATAATAAATATGTTAACACAATGATGGCTGCGTTTGCTAAAAACTTTGTAAAAAAGAATACAAACAAAATAAGGAACTTTAACGATTATTTAAATCTTTTTGTACATTTCGTAACAAAAGTTACGCCAAGTTTTCCATGCACATTTAGTGGATGGTATAAAACAAGAAATTCGTCTCCATTTTCATCCGGGTTATATATCGATATGCTTAATATATCAAAACATATTGATTCAGAAAAGGAACAAATTGTTACAGATCCAAATTTTTCTTTTTATGTAAACGCCTGCCAGCAGTATGGGTTTTGTATATCTAAAAACAATCCAAATGTTATTGTTTCGGACTTAAACTCGCCGGCAATGAGTAAGTATTTGCGGGATACTGGTATTCTTGGTGCAGACCAAATATTTGATAGCATGTACAGAAAAGTAGAAGAATATGATTTGATTTTATTAGACCAGTTTTTAAGACAAGGATATGAAAATTTTAAATCAAAGCAGCCAAATATTAAAACTTTTAAGTTTGGTAGAAATGGTCATATGGTATCTAATCTTACTTTAAGAGAAGATATTAATATAAATAATATAAATATATATATTAAATACCTGATATAATACTTTAACCATTATATACCTTTTATAGATTAAGAAATTAAAAGGTTTATTACTACTAGATATAGGCCTTTTATTTCTTTGAAAGTTTTTTGTT